>Ga0187833_10000626_pt1 | contig 40972 bp, 34 predicted proteins | sample ETNtaG_37_FD_167968 | JGI IMG/M metagenome (GOLD analysis project Ga0187833, IMG submission 167968) | Marine microbial and viral communities from oxygen minimum zone, Eastern Pacific Ocean - ETNP2014_SV_400_PacBio MetaG (Illumina Assembly) | ecosystem: Environmental > Aquatic > Marine > Hypoxic...
CTGCTGCCGGTGCTGCGCGATAGCCAAGCGCTTGACCGCTATGTGGCTGCCTGTCAGGTGGGCATCACGGCCACTTCGCTCCTGCTGGGCGCATACGGGCAAAACGTGCTGGCTGGTCGACTGACGCTTGTGCTGACGGGTATGGGACGCCTCGCCGCGCCAACCGCTCATTCGCTGGCAGTCACCAGCATGCTGCTACTACTGACCGGGCTGCAGATGGTGCTCGGAGAGCTGCTGCCCAAATCAATTGCCATCCAGTACCCGGAAAGACTGGCACTGGCGACATTGGTGCCGCTGCGCTGGTCTTTGCGCCTCTTTCAGCCGCTCATCTGGCTGCTAAACGGAAGTGGTAATCTTCTCTTGAAGGCGATGCGCATCGACAGCGGTGACCGACACGGCGCAGCGCACACGCCGGCAGAAATCGAACTGCTGGCGGCCGACAGTCAGGAGGGCGGGCTGCTAACCCCGGGAGCGCGTCGCATGCTTCGCAATGCGTTGCGGCTGCGCGATATGACCGCTTGCGAGATTATGACCCCCCGTTCCCGATTGGTGGCTGCACCGGCGGCCAGCTCGGTCTCAGATTTACTGCGGCTGTGCAGCCGGTCGGGCTTCAGTCGCATACCAATTTTCCGGGGAAACATAGACCACATCATAGGTTTCGCGCATATCAAGGATCTGTTGCGCATGAGTGTGTGGGGTAACGAGTCAACCGCTGACATCCTGCGCACGGCGAGATTCATCCCGGAGACAATGCCCGTCGCCGCCATCTGGGAAACGCTTGCGGCTCAACGCCAGTACATCGCACCGGTGCGCGACGAGCACGGTGGCACCGCCGGCTTAATCACCTACGAAGACCTGATAGGGCAGGTATTCGGCGAACTGCAGGATGAGTTTGACGCAGAGACAGTCGCTGTTTCCACCTATCGGCGGAGGATTCATGGATAGCATCACCGCTGCGCTCAGCGCAATGGCGAGCGGCCCCATGGTGCTGCTTGTGCCGGTTCTCATCACCGCCTTATTGATCTTCGTGAATGGCGTGTTTGTAGCCGCCGAATTTGCAATCATCGGCGTGCGCCGCACCCAGATGGAACAGCTCGCCGGCGAGGGAAACGCACGCGCGCGGCGCGTGCTGGCCATTCTTGAATCACCCGCCGCGCAAGACCGCTACATCGCCACCGCGCAACTGGGCATAACTTTGGCCTCGCTCGGGCTGGGCATGTACGCCGAACCCCGCATCGCCCATTTCATCGAACCGTATTTGGGCCTGATTGCAGGCGCAGCCCCGCGCCCGGTTCTGACGCACTCGCTGGCCACAATCCTAGCGCTGGCTTTGCTCACTTATCTGCATGTTGTTTTAGGAGAAATGGCGCCCAAATCGCTCGCGCTCAGCGCGCCCCGCCGCGCCGCGCTGACGGTGATTGGCATGATGCACTGGGCGCAGAGATTGCTGGCCCTGCCCGTGACCGCGCTAAACGCTGTCGGCGCCGGGTTGCTGCACCTGCTGCGCGTGCGGGCGCCCGGGGGGCACACGCGCCTGCACTCCGCTCAGGAGCTGGTTCAAATCGTCAGCGAAAGCGCGTTGAGCGGGCTGCTGAACGATAATGAAAGAGCGTTGCTGCTGGGGGTGTTCGATTTTACGGAGCGGCGCGTGCATCAGGTGATGACTCCGCGCAATCGCTTGCAGGCCATTGCGCATGACACTGCGCTGACCGACGTGTTGAGCCATGTGACCACCAGCCGTTTCAGTCGCTTTCCAGTTTATCAGGACGATCTTGACCACGTCATCGGCATCCTGCATGTGAAGGACCTGGTCCGGCCGAAGATGCACCCGTCAGAGGATTTCGATCTACGCCTGCTGTTGCGTGCAGCGCCGCATCTGCCCGAAAACGCCCCGTTGGCCAGTCTGCTGACTGCCTTCAAGAGCGGGCAATCTCACATGGCCATCGTGCTGGATGAATACGGCGGCACCGCCGGAATCGTGACCATGGAAAATCTGGTGGAAGAGATTGTGGGCGAGGTGCGCGACGAATTCGATGTGGAGCCAGAGCCGCTGCGCAATATCGCTCCCGGCGTGCTGGAAACCGCCGGTGATTACCCGGTTGACGATTTGCTAGAACTGGTCAGCCTGGGCGCTCGCGATAAATTGCCGCCGGTGGACACAGTCAGCGGATTGCTGATGACATGGCTGGGCCGCCCGCCGCGCCCAGGCGACCGCTACGCGCATCTGGAGACCACCTTCACCGTACTCACGGTAGAGGGACTTGCCGCCGCACGGGTGCGCATCGAGTTCCCCGCGCCAAGCGGTCAATGACTCTGCACGCCACGGCATGACCGAGTATTGCGCAGAAGTCACAGCAGCAGCGGCTGCACTTCTATGTCGTCAGGCGAATTGACCACGCTGGCAAGCTCGTCCATTAATTCCTCGCAATGGCCGGTGGTATGGTTGGCGAAATCAAGCTCGAAGCAGCGCCCGTCATCCTCGTACACCACCATCGCGAAGTGGTCCTCGCCGGGAAAACTGCTCATCACATTAAACACCCACTTGACACGCAATTTGTAATTGCTCCGGTCTCGCGCGGGCCGGAGCGTAACCACAATGCGCTTGGCCGATTGTTCATGCCCGTAATTTTCAGGTTGCGCGGCTACCGGCATCGGATCAAGCCGCTGCGCCTCCGGCGCGGACGGTGGCGTGGAAGCCTCCCCGGCGCTCCCCAGCTCCTCTGTCGGGTCGACTTCCTCCTCCGGAGGCAGCGTCTCCCAGATATCGGCCGGAGGCTGGTCTCCGTTGGCCGCGCTCACGCCGTTCTTGTCAGCCGAAAGCAACGTGCCCTCGGCTGGTTGCACTAATTTTAGTTCACTCTCGATACGACTGACCAGCACGTTTGCATCGCCCCGTTTAGTATCCACTTTGCCAGTGACGGCCACGAGCGCATCTACCTGCAGCCACTCCTGCACCTGCCGCCACACATCCGGAAATACAACCAGGTCGGCGAAGCCCTGCAAATCCTCAAGCGAGATAAAGGCCATCGGCGCGCCTTTCTTGGTGATGTGCGGCCGAATGTGGGCAATGGTGCCGGCCAGAATGACCACCTGGTCATCCATATCGGCCAGATCCCCGCTGTAGGCCGTAATCACCTGCTCTATCTCTTCAATGTGTGAGAGCAGCGGGTGGTCACTGACATATACGCCCACCAGTTCTTTTTCCCAACTGCGCAGCTGCCGCGCCGAGATTTCATCTGCATCGGCCTGAAGCTGGATGTTCGCGCTGCCATTCTCCCCGGAGAGCATGTCGAACATCGTCGCCTGCCCGACCTCGGCTGCCTTGTGCACCGCTGCGCTGGCGCCGAGCAGTTGCTCGATGGCGACGAGAAGCTGATAGCGGGGCGCCAGCGAGTCGATCGCACCGACCTTCACCAGGCTTTCGAGAGCACGTTTGCCCACATTGCGCAAATCGACCTGCGTGCAAAAGTCGTCCAAGCTCGCGAACAACCCCTGCTCGCTTCGCGCCCGGAGAATCTCCTGGACGGCGCCGTCGCCCACGTTTTTCACGGCACACAACCCAAAACGCACCGCGTTACTGCCGTTACCATTGTCCTGCACGCGGAAATCCAGCTCGCTGTGATTGATGTCCGGCGGAAGCACCTCAATCCCCATGCGGCGCGCGTCAGCCACGTATAAGGCCAGCTTTTCGGTGTCATCGTGCTCGGCGGTGAGCATCGCGGTCATATACTCCGAAGGGTAATGCGCCTTCAGATAAGCCGTCTGCACTGCGATGACGCCATAATCAGCGGCATGCGCTTTATTAAAACCGTAGCGAGCGAACTCCTCCCAATCATCGAAAATAGCGTTGGCAGTTCTTTCGGGGATGTCATTTGCCACCGCGCCGTGCACGAACTTCCCGCGGTGCTGCATGAGCTTATCCCTGATTTTTTTGCCCACAGCCTTGCGCAAATCGTCGGCCTCCTCTGCGCTGTAACCGGCCAGAGCCATGGCCGCAAACATGAGCTGCTCCTGATACACCGGCCGGCCATAGGTCTCCTTGAAAAGCGGCTCCAGGGCGGGATGCAGATAGGTGACTTTTTCCTCGCCGTGCATGCGCCGGATATAGTGCGGGATGAAATCCATCGGCCCGGGACGATAAAGCGCCACCATGGCAATCACGTGCTCCAGACGAGTAGGCTTCATGGCGCGCAGAAAGCGGCGCATGCCCGCGCCCTCGACCTGAAAGACGCCGGCCACGTCGCCACGCCCCAGCAGCTCAAAACTGGCCGGGTCATCGGTAGGGATGTTGTGCAAGTTCAGTTCAACGTCGTGGCGCTCCTTGATGAGTTCACACGCCCGCGCCATCACCGTCAGCGTGCGTAGCCCGAGAAAATCTACTTTCAGCAATCCAAGGCTGTCCAGCACCTCCATCTCAAACTGAGTGGTGGCAGCAATCACGTTGTGCTGCGCGTTGCTGCCCGTGGAGCGGTGCAACGGGATGTATTCCACCAACGGCCTATCGGCGATGACCACCCCGGCGGCATGCGTGCCGGCGTTGCGATGCACTCCTTCAAGTTGCCGGGCGGTGTCAATCATCTTGCGCAGGTTCGCGTCGTTGGCGTGTACCGCCCGGAATTCAGGCGCATCCTGCAGCGCCGCAGAGATGCTGACCGGGTTCCCGGGAATGTTTGGCACCAGCTTGGCCACCCGGTCGACCTCGTTGAGGGGAATGTCCATGACGCGTCCCACATCCCGGATAGCCGCGCGCGCCTTGAGCGTCCCGAAGGTGATAATCTGCGCCACCTTGTCCTCGCCATATTTCTGCGCGGTGTATTCCAGCAGCTCGTAGCGGCGGTCATCCTGGAAGTCCAGATCGATATCCGGCATGGATGCCCGCCCCGGATTCAAGAAGCGTTCGAAAATCAAACCGTGTTCCAGCGGACAGACCAGCGTAATTCCCAGGGCATAAGCCACAATTGAACCGGCGGCCGAACCGCGAGCGTTGTACCAAATGCCCCGTTCGGCGGCGAATTTGCATAGGTCCCACACTATCAAGAAATAGGCGTCGAAATTCATGTCGCCAATAACCTTCAATTCCACGTCCAGTCGCTCGCGGATGGCCGCATCAGTGGCGCGCGCGCCATAACGCGTGACCAGGCCCTGCTCGCACAGATGGCGCAGGTAGCCGGAGTTGTCGTGTCCGTCCGGAACCGCAAATACTGGCAAGTGCACTCCCTCTGTTTCGAGATTAACGCTGCAGCGTTCCGCCACGACCAGCGTGTTCTCGATCGCCCCGGGCACATGCCCGAAGAGTTTTTGCATCTCCTCCTCCGAGCGTAGATAGTATGAATCGCCATTCATGCGCATGCGTTTCTTGTCATTGAGGAGCGCATTGGTCTGCACACACAGCAGCACATCGTGCAATTGCGCATCCTCCTGCTTCACATAATGGACATCGTTCGTCGCTATGAACTGCAGGCCGTAGCGGGGGCCGTAATCCAGCAGCACCCGATTGACTTCGTTCAGGCTGGGAATGTCATGGTCCTGCAGCTCGATGAAGAAACGCTCGCTGCCGAACACCTGCAAATAGAAATCCATGAGTTGCTCTGCGAGCTCAGTATTCCCAGATAGTAAAGCGCGCGGAATCTCGCCCGAGAGGCAGCCGGTGGTGCAGATCAGGCCATCGGCGTGCCCGGCCAAAAAGTCATGGTCTATGCGCGGACGGTGATAAAAACCTTGCAGCTGAGCAGCAGTAGCAATCTGCAAAAGGTTGTGGTAGCCGGTGTGGTTTTCCGCGAGCAGTAGCACGTGAAAGCGTTTCGCATCAAACTGCGCCACTCGATCGGTCATCTTGCGCGTGGCCATGTAGGCTTCCATGCCAATGATTGGATTGATTTCCGCTTCTTGGCAGGCGCGGTAGAAATCAATCACACCGTACATGGCGCCGTGGTCAGTGAGCGCAAGAGCGGGCATGCCCAAATCGCGCGCGCGCGCAGCCAGTGCGCGCACGTTGCTCAGGCCATCCAGCAACGAATACGAGGAATGAGTATGCAGATGAACGAATGACATTCAGCAGGTCGTCCGCGGGCACGGCCCACGCCCACGGGCTCAGGCCTATGTGCGCAGCCATGCCCGAAAAGGTGCATCGCTGCCACAGAGAGGCCCGAGCGATTATAGCACGTGAGGTAGTTTCGGCGCACGCGCCGGGGCGCGGCAGCGCAAATTATTAAGGGGACATTCCGTCATCAAGAGACGCCCGTACCGCGGTCACGCGCCATGAGCAGCACGGCGGCAACGGTCTTGGCATCGCGCAGCTCTCCGCGAGAGACCTGCGCCACCAGATCCACGAAGCGTATCGCTACAACGCTGATGTTCTCGTCGGCATCTCGCGGGAGCGGCGCCGGGCTCAGGCCGGTGGCCACATAGGCGTGCATCAGCTCGGAAGAATAGCCCGGCACAAGGAAATAGCTTCCAATCGCGCGCAGCCGCTCAGCGCGCATGCCGATTTCCTCGCGCAGCTCGCGGTGCGCAGTGGCCTGCGGCAACTCACCCGCCTCGAGCGTACCGGCTGGTATTTCAAGCAACGTTTCACCTACCGCCGGCCGATATTGCCGTACTAGCAGCACTCGGTCATCTGCGCCAATCGGCACAATGGACACACTGCCGGGATGTTCGATCACGTCCCAGCGCGCGGTCTGACCGTCGGGAGTCCTGACCGTGTCGACGCGCACCTTGAGCACGCGACCTTCGTACACCGACTCGGTTGAAAGAATCTCAGGCATTTTTTTTCACCGCTCGTCGCGCGGATTAGGTGCGCTAACAATCATCATCAGACACCAGAAAGAAGTTGACCAGCACTCGCGCATCATCCAAAACATCGGCATCGACTGGGAGCTCGTGATCTTCGCCAATGCGCAGAATCAGGTGCGCCGCTGCCGCGCGGATATGCGCGGGCAAGGACCGGTCGAGAGCAGTTCCCTGCAGATGCCGGTGTGCCGACTGGCCTCGCTGGCCAATTCCCTGCCGTTCTCGCCACCCGCGAATCGCCCAGCCGGCCGCCCGTCGGGCGCACACTCTCGCCTTGCCTTCGTTCCCGCCGAAGCGCGCAGTCACGGCCATATGCAACTCTGCGGTGATAGCTGCGACCGGGTCAATTGAATCCGCGCTCATACACAGGAATTATACCAGAGCCGCACATCGAGAATGGGCTATTCGTCTAGCAACAAGCAGAATCATCATGTATAGTTATGGCATGTATCCCGATGCGGCCGACCTGCAAGCATTGATCGCCAAAGCGGAATCCGGCGAAACCGAAGCCGCGCGCAACGGCCTCCGCCGGTTCATCCAGAAGCACCCCAGTACGCTGCTAGCCTGGAAATTGCTTGCCGACGTGGCCGAAAACGCAAAAGAACGGTCCGGCGCAATTCGCAGAGCGCAGCTGCTTGCGCCGGGGGACCCCTGGGTGATAGAAGCCAAAAAGCACCGTCGCCCGCCAGCGCGGCGAAGGCGCAAGCCGAAGCTGCCCACGGCGCCAGCGAATCAAGCGGCAGCCACCACTGAGGCCGCGGAAGCGGTCACCCAGACGGAAGTGGAAAGCGAGGCCCCCGGCGATGAGCACTCAGCCAATGCAGATATAATCCCGCCACCGACCCGGGGAAACGCGACCGGCGCAAACATTGCTGCGCTGAGCGACGCGATCCAGGGCCCGCAACCACGCTGGCCAGTCTGGGTGGCGGCCGGAATGGGCGCAGCCGGGCTAGCACTGCTGGCGGCAGCCTGGCAGTTGGGCTCATTCTGATTCCGCAACGTTCCATCGACAAACCCACTACGCGCGGCCGTGCCGCGTTCATTCAGCAAATCCACTGTTAGCGAGGCACAATAATGAGAACACGAACACCACGTGAGAAATGGCTCATAGCGGCTTTCGGCGCAATAGTGCTGTCGGGGTATTTTGGCATCACCGCCATGGGCAACACCGACATCTACAGCCTCACGCGCGTGCTGACCGGCAAGAATCTGGGCTGCAACCTGCAGGGCATCGACTTGAGCGGCATGCACAAACCCGAAACTGGGCTTGCCGGCGCGGATCTTGAACATGCGGTGCTGTCGGGCGCGAACCTGCGCGATTCGAATTTCACCGGCGCCTTCATGCGCTACGCCGACCTTTCTGGGACAGACCTGCAAAACGCCGTGCTGCGCAACGCTGTGCTAAACAGCACCGACATGACCAACGTGGATTTGCGCGGTGCAGACCTGCGCGGAGCGTATCTAGTCGACGCCGACCTCACCGGTGCGCTGGTGACCGCGGCGCAGCTGCAAAGCGCCCGCACGCTGGTCGGAGCCATGCTGCCGGACGGAACGCAGCACGAATAGCCCGCACCGAGCTGCGCTCTGGCTTGCTTCGTTCTATGGAATTGTGAGCGTCTGGCCGACAATGATCAGGTCGGTGTTGGTGATGTCATTGGCCAGCGCTAGAGCCTGCACCGAAGTGCCGTATAGCGCCGCGATCTTGAAGAGATAGTCGCCACTCTGCACGGTGTAACTGCCGGAGGATAGTGGCTGCGGCATAGCGGTGGGCACGGGTGTCGCCGTGGCAGTTGCCGTCGCCACAACGGTCGCAGTGGGGCTGGCAGTGGCTGTCTCGGTGATGCCCTCGTAATGAAAATGCGCCGTCTTTCCGGCGGAGCCATCAAGGTTGGTGGTGGAAACCACGTAATCCCCACTACCATTGTAAGTCACGGTGATTGACTGCACGCTGTCCACGAAATCATGCTGCAAAGTGACTGTGCCGCCGGAGCCGGAGGCCACCAGAGATTCCAGTTCCGCGGTGAGGATGAGGCCCACGTGCCCTTTGGTTCCCGACCAGAAATCTATGCCTGTGGATATCTTGGTCACCGTAATTGGCGCGGTGCTATACATACGAATGGAGGAAACAGTGTCGTGGCCTACAGCGTTATCCATGAAATCCGAATCGTCACAGCAGAAAAATTCGCCGGTGCCGCCGTAGTTCGGCAGCGTGTACACATACACAGCGGTATGGGGGCCGACCCTGATGGACGACATGGCGTTGTTACCGATTGCATTACCGGTCAGCAGCACATCATTCACGCGGATGACTTCCTCGACCCCGGTGTAATTGGCGTGTTCGTACATCTTCGCCCACACCTGATAAATCTCTGAAGGGGATGAGCCAGTGGTCTCACATGCGTCACCAGTGCTTGTTCCCCAGGTATCTTCCTGATACGGGTTATAGGCCAGCGGGCAGTTGTCGGCTTTGTTTGGGATGCCGTCAAAGTCGACTCCGAGGTTGGGTGAGCATTTGTCGCCCTCTCCATCTGCATCACCTAGAACCACCAACCACACGTCTGATGTGAAAAGCTCCGTAGTGGCGAACTCAACCTTTCCGTCGGAATCCCAAGTATAGTCAGTGCCGGATGTCTTGAGCACATCGTCCACGAAAATGCGCGTCTTGCTTTTGTCGCTCGGCGCCCATATGCTGCTGTAAATAGCGTTGCCCTGCACATTGTAACTTCCTGCAAGTAAGAATGCGCTGACATCATCGACCTGATCTGCGTTGGCAACATAACCGCAGTTGTCATCGCTGTCTGGCACGCCATCATCGTCCGCATCCCCGGAGGCGGCATAGCTGCTACCGGAAAACAGACTGATGGTCACCGCGACGGCGAGAACGCCAGCCACAAAGAATCTGCCGGCCACATCAATAGTTTTTCCCGTCTTGATAATCATCAATCACTCACAAACCCACGCACTGCGCCCACACGAACACATGCGCGGGTTCTACTTATAACACAGTTTTGCCAAATCGCGAAGCCCTTCTCTGTGGCCCGCTCCATCAAAATCGCGGAAATTAACCCTCGAAACGGGTTTCACTATGGGTACCCAAATACCACCATTTAACGGATGCAATCACCTCCCCACCCCCTCATATCGGGGTAAAACGCTTGTTTTCGGCCTTTCATAGGGTTAGCGTAGGTTAAGCATAGGACAACACTCATGACTACTGAGTGCACATGTGATTAAATATGTGTCAAGGATAGCAACACTTCTCTTCCTCCTTTCTTGAGAGCCGGGCGTCCTCCCGGCTCTCAGCACTTAACCGCCCGGCCGGTATGCGCGAGAGCGATGCCATTTCATCTTCTTCACTGAGTTATAATCGCGCGGACGCCCCCGCATGAGTGCTGAGACAATAATGAGAGAAGACCGCAACAACAGCCACCCGGCTCAGGCCGCCGGAATAGTGATGGTCGCTTTCATAGCCGCCAACCTTGTGGGCTTGCTGCGCCAGGTGGTCATCAATCGCGCGTTCGGAACCAGCGCAGTGTTGGATGCGTATTTCGCGGCGTTTCGCGTGCCGGATTTACTCTTCCATGTAATCGCCGGCGGCGCGCTCGGATCGGCGTTCATTCCTACCTTCACTGGCTTTCTCACTAAAGACGACCGGCCCGGCGCATGGCGGCTGGCAAGCGCGGTGGTCAACTGGGTGCTGCTGGGTTCCACCCTGCTTGCGGCACTGGCCGCGTGGCTGGCTCCCTGGCTGACACAGGGTTTCCTGGCACCCGGATTCGCCCCTGAGCAGATTGCGTTGACGGCCGCGCTGATGCGCATCATGCTGGCGTCGACGGTGGTTTTCGGGATAAGCGGCCTGTTGATGGGAGTGCACCATTCTCAGCAGCATTTCCTCTCGCCAGCACTGGCGCCGGTGCTTTACAACGCCGGCATCATTGCCGGCGCTGTGGCGCTGGCCCCGCGCTGGGGCGTACGCGGGCTGGCGTTCGGGATATTGCTCGGAGCCGGGCTGCACCTGGGGGTGCAGCTTCCCGTGCTTCGCGGGTACCATGGCCAGTATCGCCTGACTCTGGGGTGGCAAAACGTGGCCGTGCGTGCAGTCGGCCGCTTGATGCTTCCGCGCGCGCTCGGGCTGGCCGTTTGGCAGATTAATTTCTGGGTGAACACAGTCATCGCCTCCGGCCTGCCCGCCGGCAGCCTGTCAGCGCTGATGATTGCTTTCCAGATTTTCACGTTCCCGCTAGCTGCGATCGCGCAGGCGATTGCGACGGCGATGTTCCCCACCTTCTCAGCACAGGCAGCGCGGGGTGAGATCGGAGCGATGCGCACTTCTCTGGCCGCCAGCCTGCGCGGCGCGCTCTACCTTTCCATCCCCGCCAGCGTGGGGCTGTGGTTTCTTGGGCGGCCACTCATCGCGATGCTGTTCCAGAACCGCACCTTTTCGGCGCAATCGACGGAGATGGTGGCATGGGCACTGAGCTGGTACGCGCTCGGGTTGGTGCCACATTCTGTGGTCGAAATCGCCACGCGCGCCTTTTACGCGCTGAAGGACACGCGCACACCGGTGACCATCGGCGTGCTGGCAATGCTGATTAATGTAGTTTTGAGCCTGCTATTGACAGCCACCTTCCGGGCTTATGGGTTGTTGCCGCACGGTGGTCTGGCGCTGGCAAACACCATCGCCACCACCCTAGAGATGGTCGCGCTGCTGTGGTTGCTGCGCCCCCGATTGGGAGGGCTGGCTGCCGGGTCGATCCTGAAAAGCGTCGCCCGCACCGCCGCTGGAACAGCCACAATGACGCTTGTCTTACGGGGTTGGATTGCGCTGGCGCCGGGGTCTGTGGTAACCCTCAGCCTAGTGGGCGTTACGCTTGGCGGAGCTATTTTCTGGGGAACGACTGCGGTTTTGGGCAGCGAGCAGGCTTTCCGGCTGCCCGCGCTCATCAGGCGGCAGCAGCGCAAGCGCTGACGCGCGTGCGTCAATCTTCGTTTTCCGGCGGGGTTTCCGATTCGATTTGGGTTTCAGCTGCATCCAGCAGCGCATTGCAGCGCTGCGAAAGCTGCTGCCCACGCTGATATGACGTCAGCGAATCCTGCAGCGAGAGTTGGCCGGCCTCCAGTTGCTCCACGACCAACTCGAGTTCATTGAGGGCCTGTTCGAAGGAAAGCGATTCCGGTTTTTCCTGTTTTCCCATATGTCTCACTCCGCTGGATGAATGCCTACAACTTTCGCCGCAAACCGTCCCTCGGCCACGCGTACATCGAGCGCCTCGCCCACAGATAGAGAGCCAGCCCGGCGCACAATCTCGGCCGTTTCGGCCCGGGTAACAATCGCATATCCGCGCGCGAGCGTGGTCTTCGGCCCGAGAGTGGAGAGAGTCTGGCCAATTCTTTGCACGTCTCGGCGGCACAGCCGCAACGTATTCCGCGCATCGGAAAGCGCCTGCCGCGAGAGATGGTGCAGCCGTTGACGCGCGCTTTGCAGCTGACTACGCGGAGAAAGGCCGTGGAAACGCGCGTCCATTTCAACTAGCGCTGAGTGGCAGGAATGGATCTGTAGCGCGAGAGCATCAGCGAGCCGTTGCGATTTTCGGTCGAGCACTTGCCGCAATTCGCGCTGGTCCGGTGTGGCCATTTCCGCTGCCGCTGACGGGGTCGGTGCGCGCAAATCGGCCACCAGGTCCGCCAGAGTGAAGTCGGTCTCATGGCCGATGCCGGCGACCACTGGCTCGGCGGTGGCGGCAATCGCCCGCACCACTGCTTCAGAGTTGAACGCCCACAGGTCTTCCGCCGCGCCGCCGCCCCGGCCGAGCAGTATGACATCCGGCTGCAAGCGGCCTGCAGCTTGCAGCGCGGCCACGATTTCCTCGGGCGCGCCACTGCCCTGCACCGACGTCCCCACCAATTCCACTTGCGCCAATGGCCAACGGCGTGCGAGCACGCGGCGCATATCGTGGCGCGCGGCGCCGGAGGGCGAAGTCACCAAAGCTATGCGCTCCGGATGCGCAGGAAGCGGCTGTTTGCGCTCTGCTTCGAACAAGCCTTCGGCGGTCAGTTTACGTTTCAACTCTTCCAGCTGCGCCAACAGGTCGCCCACCCCGGCGGACTGCAGTGCGCTGGCGTACAGTTGATAGAGCCCGCCGGCCGCGTACACACTCACATTCCCAAAAACCGTCACCCGGTCGCCGTCCTGCGGCAATAAAGCCAACCTGGCCGCCTCGCTCCGCCACATCACACATTGAAGCGTGGCGTCCGCATCTTTCAGGGAGAAATACAGGTGGCCGGAGCGCGGCCGCGAGAGATTGGACAGCTCCCCAATCACGGCCACGTCGTGCATCTGGAGGTCACCTTCGAACATATTGCGCACATGGCGCGTCAGTTCTCTCACTGTCCACTGCACTCCGGGAAGTCTAAAAGAGAGTTGTGTTTGCATATTCATGCTCACCCTGCAATCGTAAACCAGTGCAGCACCGCTGTCAAATGAGCGCCGCGCCCATGCTATAATCCACCCATGCTCCGACGCTGGTGTGCGGCCGGCGGCTTGCTTCTGACCGCATGTGCCAACCCCACGCCTCCCTCCCCCAATCCGACGGCAGCATCCCCACCGGTTGTGTTCGGCACTGCCATAGCCACCGTCACCGAGACCCCTCGGCCAACACAGAAAACGCTGCGACTGTGGGTACAGCCCGAATTTGATCCAAAGGCTGATACGCCGGCCGGGGCAGAATTGTTGGGGCAGCTGCAGCGATTCGAGCAGATAAATTCCGGCACACAAGTAGAGGTGCGCGTAAAGCGGGCGCTTGGCGCCGGCGGAATGATAGATTCCATCCGCACCGGGTTAGCCGCTGCGCCCGGCGCGCTGCCCGATGTAATCGCCATTGACGCACACAACCTCGATGCGGCCGCGGCCGACGACTTTATTCTGAGGCTGGACACGCTGGTCAACCCCGACATCATGGCGGACTACTACCCGTTTGCTCTTGAGAGTGGCAGCCGCAACGGGAACCTGATGGGCTTGCCTTTTGCCGCCGACGCGCTTGTGGCTGCCTACGCGACAACCGCGTACGCGCAGCCGCCGACAAGCTGGGCCACGGTTCTGGAAAGCGCCTTTCCGGTTATCATTCCGGCCGCAGATCCAGAGTCTCTCTTCGCAGTGCAGCAGTATTTGTCGCTGGGCGGCAGCCTGTGGGATCGCTCCGAGGCCGCGGCGCTGAACACCACCGTGCTGACGGAGCTACTGGACTACTACGCAGCGGCACGGACTGCCGGGGTTCTGACCAAAAACACGCTAGACTTCGGCTCCGGCGCGGAAACCTGGTCGGCATACCGCGAATTGCGCGCGCCGCTGGTAATCACAAGTGCACACAGCTACCTGCAAGATTCAGCGCTGGCGGCCAACACCGGCGCCGGCCCGGTTCCCACTCAAACCGGAAAACCGTATGTGCTGGCCGAAGTCTGGTCGTACGCACTGGTCAACACAGATATGGCTCGCGAATCCGGCGCATGGGAATTGCTCGACTGGCTAGTGCAACCACAAAATATGGGCGCATGGGCACTGAAAGCAGGCTACCTACCTCCGCGTGCAGACGCGGTTGCATCATGGCCTCCGGAGGCGCCAGCGGATTTCGCCCATCTGGTGTTGGCAGCCGCCCACCCCAAACCAGATGCGGAGACCCTGGCCGTTATCGGGCCACTGCTGGGAGAGGCGGTACGCAACGTGATTCGCGGGCACGCCACCACCTCCGCAGCCGCCCGGAATGTGATCAAAGAAATTACCGCAGACTGATGGCAACGATCGGTGGCGCATATTGACGATACAATTCGGCACTGACGGCTGGCGCGCTGTCATTTCAGACACTTTCACTTTTGGAAACCTGCGCCTAGTTGCGCAGGCCATCGCCGACGCAGTGAATTCACCCGATTGGCTGGATGAGGGTCACCCCGATCACGACCCCCATCTGATGGTGGTGGGGCACGACACGCGCTTCCTTTCAGACCGCTTCGCGCGCGAAGTGGCGCGCGTGCTCGCCGCCAACGGCATCAAGGTACACCTGGCCCACGCTGATGCGCCCACCCCCGCAATTTCGTACGCGGTGATCCACTTGCGCGCCGCTGGCGCCGTGATGGTCACCGCCTCCCACAACGCTCCCCGTTACAACGGGATAAAAATAAAAGCGGCCTACGGCGGCGGCGCGCTGCCGGCCCAGTGCCGCCGCGTAGAGGTGTATCTAAACGACAACGAGACGCGGGCGCGCGGACCCAACTTGATGGATTTTGACCAGGCGGTAGAGGCTGGAATGATTACTCGTTTCAACCCCTTCCAGCCGTATGCCGAACATGTGCACAGCATCATCGATATGGAGCGCATTGCCAGCTTTCCGGAACGGCTGCATGTGGTGGCCGACGCCATGTACGGGTCCGGCCGCAGTTATCTGAAGAGCCTGCTGGGTGGAACAGGACTCGAGGTGATGGAAATTCGCGGCGAGATGAACCCTGGTTTCGGCGGAGTACACCCGGAGCCAATCATGAAATACCTAGGCGCCACCGCCAGCGCCATCGCCAACGGCCGCGGCGATGTCGGCCTGATCACTGACGGTGACGGCGACCGCATTGGCGCAATGGATGGCCGCGGTCAGTTCATCGACCCGCACCGCATAATGTCGCTGTGCCTGCGCTATCTGGTGGAAAAGAAGAAACAGTCCGGCGCGGTGGTGAAAACTGTCTCAACCACACACATGCTCAATCGGCAGGCGGAACTTTACGCCCTGCCGCTGCACGAAACACCGGTAGGGTTCAATCACATCTCCGACCTGATGCGCTCCGAATGCGTACTCATCGGCGGGGAAGAATCCGGCGGAATCAGCATCCAAGGACACATCCCGGAGAGCGACGGCGTCCTGATGGGGCTCCTGTTGCTAGAAGTTATGGCCGCATATGGGACCTCGCTGCATGAATTGGTGGAAAACCTGCTGCGCGATTTCGGCCCGGTCGAATACACCCGCCACGATTTGCGTCTCGCTCACCCGGTGGAGAAGAAAGATTTGGTGCGCCGACTGCAGCGCCGCGCTCCGGATAAAATCGGCCACCTTTCGGTGAAAGACCTGCAGACAACCGATGGGGTGAAATACCTGCTGGAAAACGATAGCTGGCTGCTCATCCGCCCGAGCGGAACAGAACCGCTGCTGCGCGTTTACGCCGAAGGGCGCAACGAGGCGGACGTGGAAGCGCTGCTGGATTACGGACGGGAGGTGGCGCAAAGCGCCTGACGCTCCGCGCAGCGGTGGAAAAGCGCAGCCGGCGCGCTGCCGCACGTATTCGGCAGCCACGCCGGCGTTATTTTTTGCCTGAGTTTATCCTATCCGCTGGCTAAGCGTCGTACCGAGCGAGTGACTATCACAACCGATAGCAGTCCCAGCGCGGTGAAGAGCAAAACAGGAATGCCGACTTCGTCAGCGAAACCGGTGTCCGGTAACGCGTCCGCGGATGAAACCGCCACCACCGGGATTGCGGTAGCCGCAACAGCCACATTGCTGTTGCCTCTGCTCGCCACCTTATTCGTCGACGCAGCGGAGCCCGAGACGCTGCTGGAGGGTTCCGCTAGCTGCGCGACAGCGACCGGTTCCGCCGGCGCCACCACTACGACCGCCGCCCCGCTCGATTCCGAGCCGGCTGCCGCTGCCAGTCGCGCCTGCTGTTCCGATTCCGGTACCATCACGGCGGCCACCTGCGCGACCGAAGTCGCCTCGGCGTATTCCGCCACCTGCGTGTTGCTGGCGTTTATCTCTGCAACCTGGGTTGCGCTGGCGCTGGCCTGGGCGGGTCTAATCTTAAATGCGTACAAACCTAACGCCACCAGGCCGGCGACGAAGAGGCCGCCCAACGCCACCGACGCAATGATGAAGGGTCGATTGGTCGACTCTTCTTCGGGATACTCCATGACACACCTCCCCTAAAGTGGGTGCCGAGACCTTCCGCAAATTCGCACGTTTCGACAAAAAGAAGGAACCTTTTTGTCGGCCTCAGGTGAACGACACTAAGGTTACTGCCGGGGAAGCATTGCGCCCATGTCACGCGGTCTGGCCACTTCTGACCAACCCGGCTCAGGGCCACGCCGCATTCTCGATCTGTCTGGCCCCAGCAGATACAGCGAGAGAAGATGCAATTTTCATGCCACAGCCGATGACAGTTCTCTAACCCTCCGATGCGCACTCTAGAACAGACCTATCTCGAACACGATATGGGGCTGCTGCAAATGATTTCCGCCACCGTTGGGTTGGAGCCGGCAGCGGGAAACCCCCGGGCAGCCGCCCTCGAGCTGGCGGCAGCCATGCAACAACCTGAGCAGCTACACATCACCCTCACTGGCCTGAGCTCGGAGGCGCGGGAGGCATTACAAGCGCTGCTGTCATCGGGTGGACGCATGACAGTGGCCGCCACAGCACGTCGTTTTGGTGAAGTCCGCCCTCTGGGTCCCGGTGCTCGCCGGCGCGAGCGCCCGGCGCGCGAGCCCGCGAACACGCTGGAAACGCTCTGGTACCACGGCCTGATTGGGCGCGCGTTTGACGACCAGCCCACCCCACAGGAGTATTACTACGTACCGCCGGAGTTGCGCTCGTCACTGTCTCTCCCTGTCGAGATTCCGACTGCCGTGCCGGAAGTGGAGGCGAAGCCGCCTGCCGCCAATAAAACAGTGCCGGCCCCGCACAGCCTGGTGGACGACGCATGCACCGCCCTGGCTTTCCTGCGCTGTCGGCCGGTGAGCACAACCGCTGACGGGGAGATTTCGGCCACGACCTTTGAACAATTACGGTCACATCTACGGCTGCCCGCCGCGTTGGAGATGTTGCTGGCATTGCTTCAGGAAATCGGGCTACTGTCCGCGCCGGAACTCCGGCTTGATCCGCAGAAAACACGCCAGTTCCTCACCGAAGACCGTGCCGGACAGTTGCGCGCGCTCGCGCAGGCTTGGTGTGGTTCCACTCGCTGGAGGGATTTGCTCGCTGTGCCCGGCCTGCGCTTCGACCATGCAGAAACGCTGCGCGCCGAACCGGCGCGAGCGCGCGGCGAGATTCTTGCCCGCCTCAACGCTCTGGACACGGGGTGCTGGTTTTATCTAGAAGCGTTTGTATCATTCATCCGAACGCAATCTCCGGACTTCCAGCGCCCGGCCGGGAATTACGATTCGTGGTACGTGCGCGCCGAGAGCACAGGAGAATACCTGCGCGGTTTCACTTCGTGGGAGCGGGTGGACGGCGCTTTCATCCGCCATCTGGTCACCGGCCCGCTCCCCTGGCTGGGCTTGGTGGACCTCTCCCGCGCGCACGATAGGTTCCGTCTCACGCCGCTTTTCTCCGCACTGTTACACGACGTGGAATGGAGAATTGCGGAAAAACCGCGCCCGCTGGCAATCCGCCCTGATGGCATTATGCTAGCATTTGCCGCGGGCAGCCGCGCTGACCGCTTTCTGGCGGCTCGCCTAGGAGAGTGGGAGCCGGCCCGCAGCGCGGAGGTATATCGTTATCGGTTGAGCGCCGAAAGCCTGCAGCGCGCGAGCGAAGCGGGCATCAGTACCAAGCAGGTACTGGCGTTTCTGCGGCGCGCCAGCGGGGGCGAGATACCACAATTATTGCGTCAGGCGCTGCAGCGCTGGGGAGAGAGGGGGCCGGCCGCGCATCTGACCGAGATGATGGTACTGCGCGTGGACTCCGAATCCGTGCTGCGCGCCCTGCGCGAGAAACCGCAGACGCGCCGCTGTCTCGGGGAAGCGCTGGGCCCGCGCGCGGTGCAGGTGCATGCCCGCTATCGTCAGGAACTACGTGACGAGATGGTTAAGATGGGTTTACTCTTGCAGATGGACGACTAGGGCAGCTGCGGGGCGCTGTTGTATCCACGCAGCATAGCCGCACTAACGGCTAACGGCTCCGCGAACAAGCTGCACCATAGTGTTTGCCATCTTGATGTACTCGGAAAACACAGCGTCAAGTTCCGCATCTCGCTGCCACCAGTTCTGCGGGTCGAACCAACTTGGTTCAGTGGAAACGTAGCTGACTTCAATCTCCGTGCCGCGAAAGATGCTTCCGAAAATTAAACTTACCCGGCGCAAATGGAAGGGGTCAGAGATGACTGAGAGTGAACGCAAATTGCGGGATAATAGCCAATCGCGGGAGCGCTCCGCTTCCTCGATGGTGCTGCTGAGAACGCCAAGAGTAGCGATGTTCTCGGCAGGAATACCAAATGATTCCAGGAGGCCCATCTCGTACTCGGCGTCGAAAGCGGGCGTGCCGGGAATGTGTTCTTCACCCGCCGTCAGCACGACCGGCGCGTAGCCTTGTTCGAAGAGCTGCGCTCCCCGCCGCGCTCGGTCGCCTGGCCCGCCACTCAGCACGATAAGCGCATCAGATTTGCGGAGTGCCTCACCGCGAGTCAAAAAGATTGCCAGCGCCGTCAGCCAGAGAGTTCGTGTGAGCCACAACACTACAAATGCCAGTACGGCCGCGCCGATCCCGCCCAACACCCGGATACCGCAGGCGCGTTTACTAACCATCCAATATTCCCGAGAATCAATTGTGACTACCGCCATGTCAGGTCCAGTGCCATCTTTAGGTATTCAAGGACAACCACAACAGCGTCGGTCTCGCGGCGCCACCAGCCATCTGGGTTAAATCCGCGGGCGGGATTGATGACCGGGATGAAAGTAATCCCTGCGGCCCGGTAGAACGGACCAAAGACGAGCGCAACGCGACGCATACGGATGGGATCTGAGAGTACTATGGCAGACGTGGCGCGACGAGCAACCAGTGCATCGCGCGAGTGAGCCGCTTCCTCCTGCAAATTGGAAGTATCGTCCAACTTGACAATGCGCTCGATGGGAACCCCCCAGTTGTGCAGTATTTCCGCATCGCGGGCCGCACCCGTAAGACCAGCACCAGATGCGGGGGTCACGGCACCCAGTGTCATCACTACAGGCGCTAGGCCGAGGGCATAAAGCTCGGCAGCGAAGATTGGCCGGTCATCCAACCCCTGACTGACGACTACAACCGCGTCGGCCCGGCGCGGTTTCGCCTCCACCACCAAGAACTCGCCGATATCCATAAGCCACGCCTCACGGCTGATCAGCGCAACAAAGAGCCCCAACATCACCCAGAGCAGACCGAGCACGGCCAAACTACGCATCCGGCGCTTGCTGAATACCCAGTGGGTGCTCGTGTTAACCTTGACGAATCGGGGTGTTCCGTCCACCATGAACCTGCCGTCGACCACTCAACCTGTCCAGGAGCAGCGCACAAATCGAGCACCCCCGCCGCGACTCGAACGCGGGACTTCTTGCTCCGGAGGCAAGCGCTCTATCCACTGAGCTACGGGGGCGGGTGACAAGATTCTACCATAAGCGCAGACCGGTCACTGCAGCCGATGCATCAGTGCCGCCCAGCGCGAGGCCAGATGCACCAGCGGGGAGGAACGCCGCGGACGCAACTCCGCCATCGGCAGGTTCTCCAGAAACTGCTCAGCATCCGCGCAGGCAGGCATGCGCATGGTGGCGCGCCCGACCTCACCATACGAGTGGGCGTCTGAGCCAATTACGGCGGGCAGCTCCACTTCCCGCGCAAGCGCGGCGGCACGTTCGTTCATGGCCGACAAGAGCGAACGAGCATTGAAGGTCTCAATGGCATCCACAAAGGGCAACACGGCGTGCAGCTCATCTTCGCGCCAGCCGCCGCTACGATGATGGTCAAATGGGTGCGGCACAGATATCACCGCACCCTGCGCTCGCAAGCGTTCAATTGTCTCCCTCGGCTCCAGACCGGGTGGAACCTCCTGCTCGATGTATAGCGCCAGCAGTTCGCCCTGACTGGTCAGAAGTTCCTCACCTGGAATCACGAGATCAGGCGCGAGAGCGGCCATCTCAAAAGCGCCCCGGGCGGTGTTATGGTCGGTCACGCACAGCCGCTGGATTCCCCGGGCGCGGCAGAGCTCTATCAGTCGCCGCGGCGTCATCAGGCAATCGCCGGAGTGGTGCGTGTGGCAGTGGGTCTCGACGGTGACGAACGCCATCGCCGCCAAGTATACCTCCCGCCGCAGTGGTAGAATTGGGCCGATGAACCTATTGCCGTCTCAATCGAAACCGGTCGCCGGCGCGCGGGCGCGCGAACTGCAGCGCGGGCTGTGGATGCAGGTTTATCTGCCGGTCGGGATCGCCGGACTGGCAGCCATCCTCGCAACGGCTGCCCTCGGCTACGGCGCATTCGCCGGCTTGATAGACCACGCCCTGCTCGCCAACACTCTGGTGATATTGCTGCTCACCCCCGCTCTGGTAATTGTCCTTTTTGAGCTGGTTCTTATCGTTGCGCTGGCATTCGGCCTGTCACGCGCCTCCGCAGGGGTCGCCTCATTGTTGCGCGACGGCCAGCGTGTCAGCGCCGACGCCAGCCGCTCCGTACGGCATTACGCGCGCACCACCGAGATGCAGTTCGAGCGCATTCACCGGCTGGCGGGCGCACCCGCACGAGCGCTGCGCTCATTGCGGCAAAGGCTGCGCGAACTCTGGTGACCGAAAGCGAGCGACTGGATGCCTAATCGCGTGAGAAAGCGGGTCGTTCTCATCGGCGCCCTACTAGGCGCGCTGCTCGGGCTGGGCGCAGCCTACATGTTCGCGCGCCGGCACGAGGAGACTGGCGAAAAGCCCGGCTTCTCTGCCAGAGAGGTAATCTCGCTGGGCATGGAACTGGTCAAGTTGCTGCGCCGGATTGGCGGCCTCGCCAGCCGCGGCTGATTTTCCCTCTGAAGATCCGTCTCTGTTTCCCACTTGACAAACCACTTCGTTTTGTTATAATAAAAACGAACGTTCGTCCATTTTAGGATAACCACTTGGATAAGAAAACACTGACCAAAGGGGCGCGCACGCGCACAGCCTTGATAAACGCCGCCCTGCAATGCTTCGCCGAAAGCGGCTATCACGGCGCTTCCATGCGACTGATTGCAGAGCGCGCGGGACTAAAGGCCGTCGGCGGTATATACAACCACTTCTATGGCAAAGAGGAGATATTCACTGAAGTCGTGCGCACCCACCATCCGGTCAATCAACTTGCGCCGGCCCTGGCCGACTCGGACGGAGTCACTCTGGAGGCTCTTTTCCGCGACGCCGCCCGGCGCATGGCCGCGCAGCTTGGGGCGGACAATGGCATGGCTCTGGTGAAGTTGATGTTCATCGAGCTGGTGGAGTTCGATGGCAAACACATCGCGCAGCTCTTCGAGAGCCTCTTCCCCCACGTAATGCGCTTCATGCAACGCATCTCCCTGCAGCAAGACGAACTGCGCAAAGCTCCGCCGCCGGTGATAATGCGTGCCTTCATCGGCTCAATCTACGCCTTTTTTCTCACCGAATTGCTGCTCGCTGGCACGCCGATGACCACGACCGGCGACCTCGATGATTTGATGGACGTCTTTCTGCACGGCGCGCTGAAAGCGGAGACCTGATGCGAAACTCTCGCCTGCTTTCGCTCATACGCAAAGAATTCATCCAAATCCTGCGCGATCCGCGCACGCTGGTCATCACATTCGCTATCCCAGTGGTGCAGCTTTTCCTGCTGGGCTATGCAGCCAACACCGATGTACGCAATGTGCCGCTGGCGGTTTTCGACCAAAGCCATTCCGCCGCCGGACGCCGGCTGCTGGATGCGTACCGCGCAGCCGATTACTTCAAACTAACATATGTGGTCGACTCGGAAGATGAATTACGCGCGCTTATCGATACCGGCGACGCGCGCGCCGGGCTGATCATCCCCTCCACTTACGGGCAGCAGATTTCGGGTGGGCAGCCGGTGCAGATCGCCTTCGTGCTCGATGGCTCCGACCCGACTGTGGCTGCCACCGCGCTCTCGGCTGCCACCCTCATCGGTGAATCCCACTCAATCAATTTGCTGGTGGAACGACTGAATCAACGCGGACTACCCGACGTGTTCCAATCGCAAGTGAATGTGCGCACGCAGGTCTGGTACAACCCCGACCTTGAAAGTGCCTATTTTATGGTTCCGGCGCTGATCGGCATGATTCTGCAGATGCAGGCCACCATGCTCACCTCCATCGCCATCGTGCGCGAGCGCGAGCGCGGTACCATCGAGCAACTCATCGTCACCCCGCTGCGCGCCTGGGAACTGGTAGTCGGCAAGCTCATCCCCTACATCATCATCGCATTCTTTAACACGCTTGAGGTCCTGGTCATCGGGACTCTCTGGTTTGATGTGCCTGTTCGCGGCAGCCTGAGCCTGCTGCTGGCGCTCTCCGGGCTGTTCTTGGTGCCTTCATTAGGAATCGGATTGGTGATTTCCACAGGTGCAAAAACACAGCACGAAGCTATGATGCTCAGTTTCTTCACCATGATGCCATCCATCTTCCTTTCCGGATTCCTGTACCCATTGGCGGCCATGCCGAAAGTGTTGCAATGGATCAGCACGGTCATCCCACTACGGTATTACCTGATCATCGTCCGCAGCCTAGTACTTAAAGGTGTGGGCATCGAGGCAGTACTGGACGAAACCCTGGCGCTGGCCGTCTTTGGCGTGATCACCATGGGCGTGGCAGCGTTGCGCTTACGCAAACGGCTGGATTAGAAGGAGACTATTATGAAACATAAACCACCCCGTTTCGCGCCAGTCATTGTTCTGGCGCTGGCAATTCTCGGCAGCGCTTGGTGGTGGACGACTACTTTGCGCGCTACCAGCACAACACTCACCGCGTCCGGCACGATCGAGACTGTGGAGGTGCGAATCAGCCCTGAACTGGGTGGGCGTGTGATTATTGTGAATAGGGCGCAAGGTGACACTGTCAACAATGGTGACGTCCTCGTGCAACTCGACACAGAGATGCTCCAGGCGCAGCGCGGGCAGGCAGTCGCAGCCGTCAACTCGGCTCAAGCAGGACAGGCTGTTGCACAAGCAGGATACGCGGCAGCCGAAGCCGGATTACATGCCGCGCAGGCTACCTACGCTGATGCCAGGGCCAGGTTGGCTTCCGCCCAGTCCGGCCATACCGTTGCCCAGGCTCAACTGGCTGCCGCTCGGGCCGGCCATACCGTCGCCCAAGCCAACGCCAAGCTGGTCGCCCCCCAAACGGCCGTTGAAGCAACGCAGGCAAATATGGGAGCAATCACTGCACAACAGCAATTGAACACTCTGTATGCAGACGCAGGCCTGAATATGGCCAGCATCGAGAGTGAAATCGCGCGCGCTCAGATTCAACTAGAGGAAGCGGAGCGTGCGCTTGAAGTGGTGGCTAAGCCGGATTTCAAATACTACCAGGACCGCGTGACGCAAGCCCAGAGCAACCTGCAGCAGCTGCAACATGCGGCCGAGGTGATCGCTCTGGGCGGCCTCACAGACGCCGTCGACATCGCCGAAGACTTGCTAGAAGACGAGCAGAACTTCCTGGAGAAGGTGGAAAAAGCAATTGAAGGCTGCAAAGTAGATGTTGAAACTGGTGCGCACACGAAACTCACGTTCAGCGAGGCGTTAACCTACAGAAACGAGACTTATGTAGCGGGCGTGGTCTACGACGTCCCAAACTGGGAAGCCGACGAATTGCTCGCGGATTACAGCACAATCGCGAAAAGAGCGGATCTGACCTGCGACCCAGAGCGGGAAGTCACCGTCGATGGCCGCCTAGTCACACTTGCTGACGCCCAGGACACCTACGCCGATGTTGTCACGCGCGTTCAGGCGGCAGAACATGCACTACAGCAAGCGCAGCTGGCGAATGATGAAGCACTGCGGGACGCCCAGAACGTGCTCGAACGCGCGCAGCGCGATCTCGACTGGGCAGATAGTGGTGAGTACAGCAAGCAGGCGATCCAGGCAGCGGAGCGCCAGTCTGCCACCGATCTGACTCTGCCTGAGTCGCTGGATGCAGCCAGCACCCAGGCGCAAGCTGACGTCGTGCTGGCGCAGGCCACTCTTGCTGAAGCGCAGGAGCGATATGCCGAACTACAGGATGGGGTTGATCCGGATGCGCTGGAACTGACGCAGGCACAGCTGGCGCAGGCAGAGGCCAGCAGCGCTTTGGCCAGCGCGCATGCGCAGGAACAACAGGCGGCGGCCCAGGCGCAACTGGACGCCGGGCTGGCACAGGTCGAAGCTGCTCAAGCACAGGTAGAATCTGCGCAGGCGCAGGTCGAGATTGCACAGGCGCAGGTAGATGGAGCTGATGCCGGGGTGGAAGCCGCCCACGCACAGCTAGATTCAGCGCAGGCCCAGACGGACGCAGCCGGAGGGCAGGTGCAGGCTGCGCAGGCGGCCGTGGACGTGATCGATGTGCAGATAAGGAAGTCCACGCTGGCTGCGCCCGTGGACGGCGTGGTGCTCAGCCGCAGCGTTCAGCCCGGCGAGATGGCTATGCCGGGCATGACGCTGCTCACCATCGGCAAGCTGGACGACCTGACAATCACCGTCTATGTGCCCGAAGACCGTTACGGCGCAATTACGCTCGGGCAGGAAGCCACTGTGAGAGTCGACTCCTTCCCTCGGCAGGCTTTCAGCGCCAGCGTGCAGCGCATCGCCGATAAAGCCGAATTCACTCCGCGCAACGTGCAGACGGCCGAAGGGCGCGCAGCAACGGTTTTTGCGATTGAACTGGTAATCGACGGCGGGCGGGACAAGCTCAAGCCGGGTATGCCCGCCGATGTGGATTTTGAAGATTGAAACGCAAAACCGGTGTCATGGCAGCGCACGCGGGAAAGACGGGTCTCATCGACCTGCTGTGTCACCGTTAATGATTACATTGTTATAACTACCTTGTGTTTCACGCTGACACAGCATGGGAACTCGTATTCAAGCCGAACGGCTGCGCAAATCCTTCGACAACACCCTTGCCGTAGCTAATCTTTCTTTGGCCGTGCAGACCGGAGAAATTTACGGGCTGGTGGGGCCGGATGGCGCCGGGAAAACCACTGCCATGCGCCTGCTGTGCGGCGCGCTCGGTGCGGATGGGGGGCAGGCTGCCATCTGCGGGCATGATGTCGGCAGCGCTATCGACTATGCCCGCGAACAGATCGGCTACATGCCGCAGCGTTTCTCGCTCTATGGCGATCTGACGGTGGCTGAAAACCTGCGCTTCTTCGCGGAAGTTAACGGCATCGCGGCGCGGGAATGGCAGCCGCGCGCGCAGCAGGTGCTTGAGTTTGTCGGGCTGGCCGAGTTCAGCGCCCGCCACGCCGAGCGGTTATCCGGCGGCATGAAGCAAAAACTCAGCCTGGCGGCGGCGCTTGCACATCGCCCGCGCGTGCTGCTGTTAGATGAGCCGACCGGCGGGGTGGACCCGATCACGCGCCAAGATTTCTGGCAGCTGCTCATCCGGCTGGTGAAGCAGGAAGGCGTCGCAGTGCTGGTCAGCACGCCCTATATGGATGAAGCCGCGCGCTGCCACCGGCTGGGGTTTCTCAATCAGGGACGATTACTCATTGAAGGCACACCACGCCAGATCGCCGACCGTTTGCAGGGACGCATCCTGGAATTGACCGGGCAGCCGCGCGCCATTATGCGCACTATCGCCAACGCAGATGTGGATGTGGAGGATGTGCAGGTATTCGGCAACCGGCTACATCTGCGCACGCGGGAAGGTCGGGAAGCTGCTGTGCTCGCCCGGCTGCCAGCTGCGTTAGGAGCTGCCAGCGTGACGGTGCAGCGCCTGAGCCCCATCGATCCCACGCTGGAAGACGTTTTCATCGAATTGTTGGAAACTGGTCGTGAGCCCGAAGTAGCTACTAGCCGGTCAACAATCGCGACCCGCGATTCGCCACCCGTGATTCCAAACTCCCGACCTGCCATCCAGGCCGGCAGCCTAACAAAACACTTCGGCGATTTCATCGCCGTGGACCGCGTCAGCTTCACGGTGCAGCCGGGCGAGATTGTCGGATACCTGGGGCCGAATGGTTCGGGCAAGACGACCACCATCCGCATGTTGCTCGGCTTGCTGCTGCCCACGTCCGGCAGCGGTCAGGTGTTGGGGCTGGATATCCTGCGGCAATCAGAAGCAATTCGGCCACAGACAGGGTACATGTCGCAGAAATTCGCGCTGTATGACGACCTGACCGCGCGCGAGAATCTGGATTTCTACGCCGGAGTGTATGGCACGCGCAAGCGCCGGCAGCGCGTCGCCGAGACTCTGGAATTACTGCGCCTGACCGCGCGCGCTGGTGACCATGCCGCAGAGCTATCCGGCGGCTGGCGGCAGAGGCTGGCGCTGGGCGTGGCACTGGTGCACCAGCCGCGGCTGCTCTTTCTGGACGAACCGACCAGCGGCGTTGACCCGAATGCGCGCCGCGCTTTCTGGGACTTGATTTATGATCTCGCCGAACGCGGCGTAACGGTTTTCGTCACCACGCACTATATGGACGAGGCCGAGCGCTGCGGGCGAGTGGGCATCATGTATCGCGGGCAGCTGCTGGCGATGGATACCCCCGACAAATTGAAGGCGGCCGGTCTGGGTGGGGCAGCCGCCTGGGTAGTGGCCGATGTGCCCCTGCTCAACACGCTCGCGGCCCTCGAAACCACCCCCGACGTGGTGCGCGTGGGGCTATCCGGCGGCCACCTGCGCGCCATCACCGCGCCCGACACCCACACGGCTCAGTCGCTACATGCGATCCTTTCCGGTCAAGGTATCAGCGCCGCAGCTATCACGCAGGTCGACCTGACGCTGGAAGACGTGTTCATCGCGCTTGCCGGGCCGCAGGCGCAGCTGCCGAGGGATGTGATCAAGGAACCACTAACTTCGCCCACGGTCGCTGATCATTTGCCATGACAGCCCGGTTTCGCGAGCACAAAGCCCTGACCGCGATTGTGTTCCTCTTCTGGATTTGCGGTCTGTTGTACGATTTGGCTACACCTATCTTCGAGGGGCTGGACGAGGTCTGGCACTATGCCATGGTCAAGCGCCTAGCTGACGGAGAAAGCTTGCCTGTAGTGCGGCCCGGCGAGGATAGCGCCTGGCGGCAGCAGGGCACGCAACCGCCGCTCTATTACGCAGTCCTCGCCGCAGCTACGGCGTGGGTGGACACCAGCGACTATTCATCGCACCGCATGCTATCGAGTAAGAATCTGACCATCGGCCTGCCGGAGGATGCGGAAGGCGAGAAGTTCTGGTATTACCACACCCGCGCCGAGGATTTCCCCTATCGGAAGACGACCCTGGCAGTGCATTTCGGGCGCTGGATTTCACTTCTCATGGCTGCCGGCGTGGTGGTGCTCGCCCATGCGCTCGCCCGCGAACTGCTTCCGGATTGGCCGCAGGTCGCGGCGCTCACAGCTGCTATCGTCGCTTTCAATCCCGGCTTTCTCTTCATCAGCGCGCAGGTGAACAACGATAATCTCGCAAACTTGCTTGGGGCTGCGGCGGCGCTGCTGCTGGCGCGATTGTGGCAGCGCGGCTTCTCTCCCCGGCTCTCGATAGGGTTGGCGCTGCTTTGTGGCCTAGCGGCGCTCACCAAGTTGAATGGGTTGCTGATTCTGCTTGTGATTGGCGTTACTGCAAGCCTGCGCGCCGCCAGACGCCGCGCGTTAAAGCAGTTCCTGTCGCTAGGGCTGCTGAGCGTTGGCGTCAGCGCGCTCATTGCAGGTTGGTGGTACGCCCGCAACCTCGTGCTTTACGGCAGCCCTTTGCCCATCGACATCCATAGCTCGTTTGTTACAACGCGCGCGCTCACCTTCTGGGAAGTACTGCGGCAGTTCTGGGGACACCACGTCTCGTATTGGGGCGTCTTTGGGTTGTCGAACATCGTGATGGCCCCGCAGGTTTATCAGGTTTACGCTGCCGGCAGCTGGCTAGCTTTCATCGGGGTCGCGGTGTGGACGTGGCGTAACAGGCGCATCGCGCGCAGCAGCCTGACCATGCCCGTGCTGCAGGGCGCGATATTGATGGCTGGCACACTAGTCTGGACGCGCACCGCTCCGGGGCCGGCCGGGCGGCTGACCTATCCGGCAATTGGCGCCATCAGCCTGCTGGCGGCGATTGGCTTGCTCGCCCTTGCGCCTCGGCGCTGGTGCGGCAGCGCTGTGACTGCACTGTCCACAGGCATGGCTGTGATAGCCTTTGCCACGCCCTTCGCCGTCATCCGCCCGACATACGCGCGGGCGCTGCTGCGGCCTCCATTGGCGCGTGATAGCATCGCCGCGCAACGCCCGCTGCAAGCTCATGTCGGAGACGCGGTCAAACTGCACGGTTTTGACGTGGCCAGCACCGCCGCGGCCGAATTGCAGGTCACGCTGCACTGGGAAGTGCTGGAACGCAGCGACGAAGACTTGATCGTGTTCGTGCACCTGTTCGATGTGCAGGGTGACTTCGTTGTCGGGCACGACAGCGTGCCCATGGGCAGAACCTATCCCTCCGCGGTGTGGTCGCCGGGCGAGTGGTTGGCGGACACGCACACCTTGAGCGTTACCGGAGGAATACAGCTGGGCGAATATCGGCTCGCTGCAGGCATGTATCGCTTCAGCGACAACCAGCGTCTGCCGGCCAGCGATGCAAATGGACGGCGCTTTGCAGACGATGTGATTCCGTTGGGTCGGACGATTACTTTCCCGCCCTAGTGCCGCAGGCGCGGCAGCCGCGTGACCATTTTGAAGAGCGCAATGCCGATACAGTATAATCTGAGCAATGGACGACTGGGATTTCTCCCCGCCGCCGCAATCGCCGCTGCAGGATCGCGAGGTACCGCTCGATGGCAGTCATCTGGAGGGAAAGCGCGTCGCGCTGCTGCTCACCGGCGGAATTGCGGCCATAAAAGCGCCGCTCATCGTGCGCGCGCTGCGGCGGCAGAGCGCTTCCGTGGTGGTGTTCGCCAGCGACGAAGCTATGCGCTACACCACGCTGGACGCGCTGGAGTGGAGTTCCAACAATCCGGTGATCACCCGCCTGACTGCCGCCGCCGAGCACATTAGCGACAGCGCCCCGTTTGACGCTTACCTGCTTGCCCCGGCCACCTACAACACCATCAATAAAATAGCGCGCGGCATCGCCGATAACCAGGTCACCACGACGTTGGCGGTCGCCATCGGGCGCATGGAACGCGGACTCTCACAGCTGCTGCTTGCGCCCACCATGCACGGCTATCTGCACAATTCGCTGCTGACAGCATCGCTGCGCAAACTCGCCGGCATCGGCGTGCGCATCATCCCGCCGCACGAGGATTATGGCAAGCACAAAATCCCCTCCGAGGAGCGTCTGGTGGCGGAAGTGTGCCGCGCAACAAACGCCTCGCCGCTAAAAGCATTGCCGATTCTTGTCACTGGCGGACCCGCGCCCACGCCAATCGACAGCGTGCGCCAGATTGGCAACCGCTTCAGCGGTCAACTGGGCATCGAGATTGCCACTGAGTTGCATCTTCGCGGCGCAGATGCGCTCCTGATTCACGGGAGCGGGAGCGCGCAGCCGCATGACTGGCTGCCGCACAACCGCGTGAGCAGCTACGACGAATATCGAGCAGCCGTCATGCAGGCGCTGCAGGCAAAACCTTTTACCGCCGGCGTGTTCTCGGCGGCCGTGGTCGACTTCAGCCCGGAAAGCGCATTGCCGGGCAAGACCCCGAGCAACGACGCAATCTCACTCCGGCTGGTCCCCACCGAGAAAATCATCGCCGCAGTAAGCGCAAGTTTTCCGGAACTCTATATGGTCACCTTTAAATACCAGGAAGACATCAGCCATCAAGAGCTGATCGAGATCTCCCGCGAACGCGTGCAGGCCGGATATCCGCTAGTGGTGGCCAACCGCGGCGAGGAAAAGGGGCCGCACGGCGAGCAGGTGGCCCATCTTGTCACCGGGGCGGGCGAAGCCCAGAAAGCAGTCGGGAAAGCTGCTATCGCGCGCGCGATCGCCAATCATCTCGAAGGCGCCCTCGCCACCACGGGTGATTGACGCCGCTAACCCGGCGCGGCCGCAATCTCCGCCCGCGTCGGTAATCCGGCCAGACCCGGCCGCGTGACCGAGGCCGAAGCCAGCGAAATGGCGAAACGCGCGGCGCTCCACGGGTTGCCGCTCTGCCGATAACGCACGAAGAACGCGCCCGCAAACAGGTCTCCCGCTCCGGTCGGGTCCACCACCCGCACGCTCGGAGCCGGGAACTGGCGCTTCTCTGAGCGGGCGTACACTGTGGCGCCCTTCTCGGCCTGCGTCACCACCAGCACGCGGGCCCAGGACGCCCACTTTTCCAGATAGGCCCAATCCCCGTCAACATCCTCGATGCTCAAAACAGCAGCGTCCACTTGCGGCAGCATCTGCCGCGCCTGCGGCCAATCCGCCCACGACACGCGCCCGCTATCATCCCACTGCCGCAGCCAACCCTGAGCGGTGATGCCGATGAAAGCGGCCGGGAAATGGGCTATCACCGCAGGGTCGACATCATCAGCCAGCGGCCCCAGATGCACTAGCGGCGCTGCCAGCCAGTGGGCCGGCACGCTTTCAAAGCACAGCCGGTCGGCGCGCTGGCGCAGATACTGTACGCGTCCACTCGGGGTATAGCGATTCTCATACGTGGTGCTGACAGGTGAAGGTTGGCTCGCAACGGCAATGCCTTCCAGTGGCGAGAGATCCACTCCCGGCCCGAGTGCAGCCACAATGCCCACGCCCATCCCCAGCGCATGCGCCATGCAGCCAGAGAAAGTTGCCGTACCGCCCAGTGCGCGCTCGCCACTCTGAGTGATGTCCTGACTGATGGTACCGAGCAACAAGTAGTCAACGGGGTGCTCTTTGCTCCCCACGCGCGCACTGAGGCTATTCACCAATCCCTTCAGGAATCGATAATGAGGGGCTTTAACTGGATGAGGGCACTGCAGCTGCCTCGCCGGCGACAAACGCTTCCACCATCTGGCGGGCCTGATCATCCGTGTATTGCACCGGCGGCGTCTTCATGAAGTAGGCCGAGGGCGCCGGCAGCGGGCCGGATAGGCCCCGGTTCAACGCCAACTTTGCACAGCGCACCGCGTCAATCACGACCCCGGCCGAATTGGGCGAATCCCACACTTCAAGTTTCATTTCCAGCTGGAGCGGCACATCCCCGAACGCACGCCCCTCCATGCGGATGTGGCACCACTTGCGGTCGGTGAGCCAGGGCACATAGTCGCTGGGGCCGACGTGCACATTCTCATCCCCAAGGTCATACGGCAACTGGCTGGTGACGGCGTTCGTCTTGGATATCTTTTTGGATTCCAGGCGCTCGCGCTCCAGCATATTATAAAAATCCATATTACCGCCGAAATTCAGCTGATAAGTATGATCCAAGTGAACGCCGCGCTCGCGGAATAGATTGGTGAGAACGCGATGGGTGATTGTCGCCCCCACCTGGCTTTTAATGTCATCGCCGATGATGGGCAAACCCCGTTCGCGAAAACGCTTCGCCCAGTAGCCCTGGCTGGCGATAAAAACCGGCACACAGTTCACAAACGCGCAACCGCTTTCCAGAACCTGCTCCACATACCACTTTGTCGCCATTTCAGACCCCACCGGCAAATAACTCACCACCACGTCCGTGCCGGTGTCCTTCAATATCTACACGATGTTGTCCGTCGGGCCGGGCGCCTTTTTAACCACCTTATCCAGGTATTTGCCAATGCCGTCGTGCGTCATACCGCGCTGCACCGGCACGCCCATTTCTAGCACCTCGGCGAATCTGGTGGTGTTGTTAGGATGCGCCCATATGGCCGCGCTCAGATCCAGCCCAACCTTGCCGGCAACCACATCAAATGCGGCCGAAAACTCAATGTCGCGGGTGTGATAACCGCCCAGGTTGACATGCATCAACCCCGGCACCTCGGCGTCATCGCGGGCACCCTTATAGAACTCCACGCCCTGCACGAAGGAAGACGCGCAATTTCCGACGCCGATGACGGCGACGCGTACTTTGCTTTCTTGCATAGTCATGGAAGTGTTGCTTCTCCCCGCTGACGACCTAACTATCCGCAGCGGTCATTCTGACCGGATTGAGCGCACCAGCTCCAGAAACTCGTCCCACTCTTCGCGGAAGAAGTGCAGCGTGACCTGATTCAGTTCGAGGTGGTACGTCCTTTCTCCGTCCGGTTCGTCCACCTGCCAGGCGCTCATATTTTCGCTTTCCGCCAGCAGGGTTGTCGGGAATTCAGTCGAGCCCATGAGAGTCCATTCTATTGCATCATTGCAACTCGGTACGCTCTGCGTCTCCGTGGTGAATACTAGCGATGGGTACCTTTCCGAATCCCCTCTTCGATTCTCCGCAGGGATCCTAACGCTGCCCTGACCGCCGCGGGCCGCGCGAGGAGCTGCCCCGCCCACGCCGGTCTCCGCCGCCGCGCGGACGTCCACCGCCGCGCGGCCGGTCACGCTCTTGCGCCTCTTCAAGACTCCAGCCCTCCAGCACCGCCTGACGCGAGAGCCGAACTTTGCCGTTGGGGTCCACGTTGGTCACCATAACGGTCAGTTCATCGCCCACGCGGGCGACATCCTCCACCCGCTCGACGCGATAATCCGCCAATTGACTGATATGCACAAGCCCATCGGTACCAGGCATAATTTCCACAAACGCGCCAAAGGGTTCGGTGCGCACCACCTTGCCGGTGTAGATGCGCCCCGCTTCAGCCGTCTCGGTCAACGCTTCGATGCGCTCGCGCGCCTGCTCGGCGGCCGGTCCCTCCGGCGCGGCAATGAACACGCGCCCGTCTTCCTGAATATCGATTTTTGCGCCAGTCTCCTCCTGCAACGCACGAATGGTCTTTCCACCCGGGCCAATCACCGCGCCAATTTTGTCTTCCGGAATCTGGACGACTATCATCCGCGGCGCATACGGGGACATCTCTGCCCGTGGCGCATCGATATGCTCTGTCATCACATCCAGAATCTGCAGCCGTGCCTCGCGCGCCTGGGCCAAAGCCTCCGCCATAATCTGCGAAGTAATGCCCGTGATTTTGATATCCATCTGCAGTGCCGTGATGCCGGCATCGGTTCCGGCCACTTTGAAATCCATGTCGCCAATATGGTCTTCCATGCCCTGGATATCGGTCAGGATCACATAATTGTCATCCTGCTTGACCAACCCCATTGCAATCCCAGCCACCGGCTTCTTCAATGGCACACCGGCATCCATCAGCGCCAGCGCAGATCCGCAAACCGATGCCATAGAAGTTGAACCATTGGAGGAAAGCACCTCGGAAACCACTCGCAACGTGTACGCAAAGTCCTCCTCATCCGGCAACACCGCTAGCAAGGCGGTTTCTGCCAGAGCACCATGCCCGATCTCGCGCCGCTTGGGTCCACGTAGAAACCAGGTCTCGCCGGTGCTGAACGGCGGGAAGTTGTAGTGATGCATATAACGTTTCTCATCGCCCGGCGCTAACGTGTCGAGCCTCTGCGCCTCGCGCGGAGTACCTAGTGTTACCAAACTGAGAACCTGAGTTTCGCCCCGCGTGAACAGACCGGATCCATGCGCGCGCGGGCTGATTCCGGTCTCTGCGGAAAGCGTGCGAATGTCGTTCAGGCCGCGGCCGTCAGGGCGCACCCCATCCAGAATGCGACCGCGCACTTCTTTCTTGACGATATCCTTGAAGGCAGCCTTCACGTCGCCAATTTCGATGTCCTCACCCTCCGCATAACCGGAGAGCAAATCATCCTTCAGGGCGTCCAGTGCCGCATCCCGGGCGGATTTTTCCAGATTGTCCCGCACCGTGGAGGCAACTTGCGCGCCCGTTTTATCCCTTACCTCCTGCTGCAGCGCGGCGTCGATTGCCACGCGTGGATAATCCTCGCGCTTCGGTTTGCCAACTTCTTGCGCCATCTGTTCTTGCAGATCAATCAATGGCTGCAGGGCCTCATGCCCAAGCGAAAGCGCCTTCACTAGAGTGTCTTCCGGAACCTCCTTCGCCCCGCACTCCACCATCAGGATTGCATCCCGCGTGCCGGCCAGTCGTAGATTCAGCGTTGACGTTTCCATATGCTCAAAAGAAGGATTGATGACATAGTCGCCGTCAATCAAACCCACCCGCACAGCCCCAATAGGTCCATCGTAGGGCGCAACGCCAAACGGAATATCGGAGATGGTCAACGCCGCGCTGGCGCCAATGATGGCCAGGATATCCGGCTGATGGATGCCATCTACCGAAAGCACAGTGATGATGATCTGAACTTCATTGCGCAAATCTTTGGGGAAAAGGGGACGCAGCGGGCGATCAGTCAGGCGACAGGTCAGAATCGCGCCCTCGCTGGGACGACCTTCACGCCGAAAAAACGATCCGGGGATGCGCCCGGCAGCGTATAGCTTCTCCTCGAAATCAACACTCAAAGGGAAGAAATCAATCCCCGGGCGAGGATTCTTGGACATAGTCGCGGTGGCGAGCATCATTGTGTCGCCCTGCCGCACCGTGACCGCGCCGCCAGCCAGACCGGCCAGCTTGCCTGTTTCGACCGTGACCATATCACCGCCGACTACAACGTTATACTGCTTTGCTTCTGGCATGAAAAAACCTCCTTGCCCAGCCTAATACGTCTCCATCCACGCGGATGGAACGCAATGAAACACTTGCCGGAAAAGAAGGTCAGGGACTGGAAACAGGAAAGGAAGCGCCACTTCTATCGCTTCCTATTCTCTCTCCAATGCCTCACCCGCCAGACCGGCCCCGTACGAAAAACGAGCAAATGGTTGTTTCTCTCCACTTGCCCGTCAGTGAAACCCGCCGCGCTATTTTCTCCGCAGACCCAGACGAGAGATAACCGCGTCGTGGCTCTCCGGAGCATGACGGCTGAGATAATGCAGATGCCGCCGCCGCTGCCCGACCAACTGCAACAGACCGCGCCGGGAGTGCTCATCTTTCTTGTGCGCGCGCAGGTGGTCGGTCAGGTATTCAATCCGCCTCGTGAGCAACGCCACCTGCACTTCCGGCGAGCCGGTGTCGGTGGCATCGCGTTGAAATTCCTTGATGATCTCCGTTTTTGCGTCTTTTGACAGTGTCATGCCATCTTTCCCTCTGTCACCGGTCGGGCAGCTGGCCATAAAACCGACAACCACCCAGCGGTCTAGTCAGTGCGGCAAATTATACCATACGGAAACCCCGATAAATGCGATTTCACCCCGCCCACGACAAGCAGAAATCCCCTCAATCACCGCTGTTGCTGGTGCATGCGATTGCGCTCAGAAAAGCCATGGAGTGGCGATGATGACGAAAACTCCCCACGCAATGTACGCAAAAATGCCGTCGCTGAAAGTATGCTGTAGCGCTGCCACCCACGCCTGTCTTCCGTGGCGCAGCTGCCGGTAAAGCAGCAGCCCGAGCAAACCGATGTTGACACTATTCCAGCCGATGACGGTCATGCGATTGACGGTCAGCCCGTGCCCGATCGTGCGATAGACCACTGCCGCCAGGGCATACAGGCTGACGATGACCACCATCACAGCCACCACCATGATTGCCGTACGCAGCGCGTTCTGCAGGTGCGCGGAAAGATCCGCCGCAGTGACCGGTGTCGCGCCCAGCAACAGCCCCATCACCGCAAACAGCATCACGTTGTAGATGATAAGCACATCCCGGTGCTCGAACGGCGCCATGAAATTGAAGGGGATCGCCACCAGGTACACCGCCAACACCAGTATGCTCAACGCCAGCAGTACGCGCGGGAAAGTGATAATCAAGCGCCCGACACCGCGCGTGAATTCCTGCCTAACCGGGGAAAGCAGTGGGTCGTACACGCTGGCAACGGCCAGGAGCGGCACCGCCCCAGCGAGACCGACGAACATTAGCCGGTTAATCGCATCGCCAACTTCGACGTCGAGAGCGGCGAACATGCTCAGAGCAATGCCAGAGAAAACGAAAGTGGCAATCAGGAACACACCGCCGGTGACGAATGCCTCTACAGATTTAATCAGGAATGAAAACCTCTCTCGTGCGGATGCGCCCGCCCCGATGACGATGACCCCGACCGCTGCCCAGCTGAGCAAGAGAAGGTGCGGCGCCATCACCAGGCGGTAGTGTTCATTCTCCGGCGAGAGCAGCATGACATAAGCCACCGCGGCCGCCAGCCCTGCGCTCGCCCGCAGGGCGCGGCCGGTGCCTCTCCCGGAGGTCGCGCTCAGGTACGCCATGGTGAAAACGGCGAGGATGGGAGCAGCCAATTGCACCAGATACGGCATCTGCTCGGGCTGATAGACCAGCCGCCCAGCGGAGAGCAACCACATTATCACGCCAGACGCGAAACTGAGCGGGAGGGCAAGTTTCCAGTTTGTCTTTCGCCAGCCCAACAGGGAATCGGCGGCCGCCGCCTGAAGACGATGAAACCAGGCCGCGTACAACAGATTGTCCGGAGCGGCGCGGTGGCAGGCAATCAAGTCCGCCCTGAATTCGGCCTCGCGCTTTTCCTTTAGGGCAGATTGAAACAGGCGCTCAAGTTGCTCGGGCGCGCTTTCGGCAGCCTCAATTTCCTCCCGGAACGTCATCCTTCATGCGCTCATCGCCCGATGGCAGCAAGGCGCACAGCCACTCAATACGCCCGCGCGAAATACACCCGTTCGTTGGCTGGTTGGCCGCAGTAGATGCACGCGCCCTCGCCCTCCGGCTGCTGCAGCGGGATGCAGCGATTGGTCGCCTTGGTCTCATCCTTTATGGCAGTCTCGCAGTCCGCGCCGCCACACCACCCGGCAAAGGCAAACCCGTCGCTAACGATTTCTTTGAAATGCGCGTAGTTGCGCGGCTGGTGCGTGTTTTCGTCGCGGAAAGCGGTGGCGCGCTCCAGGAGCGCTTGCTGAATGCTAGCCAACAAATCCGCCACCGCAGCGTCCAAGCCATCCTGCGGCACGAACGATTTGCCCTCTCGGCCGGGCACATCCCGCCGCGCCAGCGCCACCGATCTCTTAGCCACATCCCGGGGGCCGATCTCCACGCGCAGCGGAACACCGCGCAGCTCCCAGTCGTTGAATTTGAAGCCCGGCGTCAGACCTTCGCGGTCATCCACCTTAACGCGCACGTCCGCCGCCACCAGCAGCGCTTGGATGCTCTGGACGGTCTCCATCACCGTCGCTTTTTCATTTTCATTCTTGTGGATGGGCACAATGACGACCTGATGCGGCGCAAGTCGGGGCGGAAGAATAAGCCCTTGATCGTCGCCGTGCGTCATTATCATCGCGCCGATGAAGCGTGTGGAAAGGCCCCACGAGGTGGTCCAGCAGTGCTGCATCTCATTGTTGGCGTCAAGGTATTGAATGTGGAAAGCACGCGCAAAATTCTGCCCCAGATTATGCGACGTGGCGGCCTGCAGCGCTTTCCTGTCTCCCATCATCGCTTCCAGCGAGTAGGTCAGATCCGCGCCGGGGAACCTTTCCGAATCGCTCTTGCGACCAATAAAGGCAGGTACCGCCGCTTCGTTGCGCGCGAAATCAACATAAACATCCAGCATCTGGCGCGTCTCCGCCTGCGCTTCCTCGTATGTGGCGTGCGCGGTGTGCCCTTCCTGCCACCAGAATTCCAGCGTACGCAAAAACAGCTTGGTGCGCAGTTCCCAGCGCACCACACTGTTCCAGAGATTGACCAGCACCGGCAGGTCGCGATACGATTTGATCCATTTGGCGTAAGTGTGGCCGATGATGGTCTCCGAGGTCGGGCGCACCACAAGCGGCTCCTCGAGCTGCTTGCCGCCCCCAATGGTGACCACCGCCAGTTCCGGAGAGAACCCCTCCACATGTGAGGCCTCGCGGTCAATGAAGCTTTTTGGGATGAACATGGGGAAGCCAGCATTCACATGACCGGTGGCCTTGAAGCGCCGGTCAAGCGCCGCCTGGATGTTCTCCCAGAGCGTCCAGCCGTAAGGCTTGATGATCATGGTACCGCGCGCCGGCCCGTAATCCGCCAGGTCTGCGCGCACCACCAGGGTGTTATACCAGTCGTTGAAATCCGCGCTGCGAGCGGGCAATTTCTCTTCAGCCATTCTTATTCCCGAACGATAGATCGCGGAGCTACCGCGTTCTCAGCCACTCTCGCAACAGCGCAGCCGCCTCCGCTGCCGTTTCCACCGTACGCAGCAATCCCCGGTCGCGGTCGCGCACATAACCCCCAGCCTGCTCCAGAAATACGCTCACCGTCTGCTGCCAGGATTTACCCACCAAAATGAGCGGCTGAGCGGGGATCTCGCCGGTCTGCAACAGACTCCAGCTCAGCGCGATCTCCGAAAGAGTACCGATGCCTCCGGGCATGGCGATGGCGGCCTGAGTTTCCGTCACTAGGTGATTCAATCGCGCGCGCAAATCACGGAAACGGATCTCCTCGGCCACCCAGCGATTCGCGCGCAAGCCCGGCACCAGTGCTTCGATGCGCTCACATGTGACGCCGATGACATGCCCGCCCGCTTCGCTGGCCCCCCGGCTGGCGGCCTCCATCACGCCCCGATATCCCCCGGTGGCGACAATGTAGCCGGCCTGAGCCAGAAGCGCACCCAATTCACGCGCTTCGACATATGCGCGCATGCCTTCACGCGGGCCGGATGCTCCGAAAACTGCAACGATGGACGCGGTTGACACGGCGGGAGTTTACCATGGAATGCACGCCACGTTTGCTGCTCCGAATCCCACGTGAAGCATTCCCACGGTTATCACGGTAACCGAACCCGGTTGCCCGTGAGTTGCGGCAAAATCTACGCTGAAAGAAAGGAGGCGTAGCCCATGAGCATCGCCAAGACGGATGTTTTCGGATATCGCACCGCAAAGCGGGCGGGGAAAATCGAAGTGGTGACCAGCGAACTACTGGAAACCCAACGCCATCTTTCACTCGCCTACACCCCTGGAGTGGCCAAGGTGGTGCTTGCCGTCGCCGACCACGTTGACAAAATTGACGCAATGGCAATACTCATCGACGGACCAGACAACCGGTTAGGAGGCATTACATGATCAAAGGAATTGACAATATCGGCGTGGCAGTCTCTGACCTGAAGCGAGCGGTCGCCTTCTATCGCCAGTAGGGGTTTAAGCAAGGGGATGAGTACGAGGACGGGATTTCTGGTTGTATTATGACATCCGCCAGCGCAGTGCTCTTTCTTTTCAAATCCGAACATCCCAACCCACCACCGGTTGTCCGCCAACCGACGCTGACACATAATCCGCCCGGAATTGATCACATCAGTTTCTCGGTTGCTGACGTGGATCAGGCGTATGCTGAACTTAAGGCGAAAGGGGTTGAATTCTCAGGCGAGCCAGCCAACCAGCGGGGCTTGCGTATTGTAGGGCTTGAAGACCCCGACGGGAATAATCTGTATTTGTTGACGTACGGCGGAACGTAAAGGGTGATGCTTTACGTTTCACGTTTTACCAGTCGTTCTTCCAGCTGGTTGGAGCGGGATCCTAGAATTTCCATTTGTTGCAACCATGTGGTGGCCGCTGTGCGGTTACTGATGTCGCGGGCGTTGATGCGCACGTTCATCGCGGCGCGGCGCGCGGGTCTGGTTCCGGCTGCCGGTCTCTATTAGCTGGCAGCTGCCCGCAGCGCCTCCACTTTGTCGGTGCGCTCCCAGGGCAGATCAAGGTCATCGCGCCCAAAGTGCCCGTAGGATGCGGTCTGGCGATAAATCGGGCGGCGCAAATCCAGGTCGCGGATTATTGCGCCGGGCCGCAGATCGAAGACATCCGCGATGATCGTACTGATTTTCTCGTCCGCGATTGTGCCCGTGCCGAACGTCTCCACATTGATGCTCAGCGGCCGAGCGACGCCGATGGCATAGGCAAGTTGAATCTCGCAGCGTTCGGCCATGTCGGCGGCGACAACATTTTTGGCCACCCAGCGCGCCGCGTAGGAGGCGCTGCGGTCCACCTTGGTGCAATCCTTTCCACTGAATGCGCCCCCACCGTGGCGACCCATGCCACCGTAAGTGTCAACGATGATTTTTCGCCCGGTCAGGCCGGCGTCTCCCTTTGGCCCGCCGGTGACGAAGGCCCCAGTCGGATTGGTGATAATGCGCAGGTCGCCGTTCAGTAATTGGGGCGGCAGCACCGGCATTATCACGTGCTCGGTCACTTGCGCCTCAATTTCCTCCGCCGCGATGCCCGGGTCATGCTGCGTGCTTATGAGCACTGTATCAATCCATTTTGGTTTCCCGTAGCTGTATTCCACCGTGACCTGGCTCTTGCCGTCCGGGCGCATCCACGGAAGGGTGCCATCGCGCCGGACCTGCGCCATCCGCAGAGTGAGTTTGTGCGCAAGGTGAATGGGCA
>Ga0187833_10000628_pt1 | contig 40963 bp, 26 predicted proteins | sample ETNtaG_37_FD_167968 | JGI IMG/M metagenome (GOLD analysis project Ga0187833, IMG submission 167968) | Marine microbial and viral communities from oxygen minimum zone, Eastern Pacific Ocean - ETNP2014_SV_400_PacBio MetaG (Illumina Assembly) | ecosystem: Environmental > Aquatic > Marine > Hypoxic...
TTTGAATCAATTAGACCATTTTATCAAAGATGAATTGGGTATAAAAAAATACGTTCGTTATGTAGATGATTTTGCCATATTCAGCCATGATAAGCTATTTTTGAAGAAACTTCGCCAAAAGATTGAAATGAAATTGGAAAAATACCGTCTTCGTATCCACCCTGTAAAAAGCCGGATAACCCGTGTGAAGTATGGGGAAAATTTTTTGGGTTTCAGGATATTCCCTAATAAAATTCGTGTTAAAAGTGATAATTTGAGACGGGCAAGAAGACGCATGAAAGATTTACAGGATGATTATAAAAATGGGTTGAAAGGGATGGATGAGATTGGTCAATCTATTCAAAGTTGGGTATCGCATTTGAACTATGGTGACACGTATCGTCTGCGAAAAAATATTTTTAGAAATTTGGTGTTTAACCAATGAGGATAGGCAGAAAACCAGACGCGTTCTTCGCGGCGGCAATTGGAACAACAACGACAACAACTGTCGAGTTGCCAATCGTAACAGGAACAATCCGGACAACAGAAACAACAATAACGGCTTTCGTTTGGTTCTTTCGCAAGTCTCTTTTTCGCTTGTTTTGTTTGGAGGGATTCAAATGATGATGCAAATGGAGGAGTCCAGCCCTGTTCTCGTGATTTTAAAAGAAATCCAAAAATACTCAATATTGTGCAAGGCAAGTAATGAGAATGAACGTGTTGCACATTAATAAAATTGTGATCAATAGGAGGCCTGTAATGATTATAATAAAACGTCGATTTACTTTTGTAGCCATCGTCATGTGTTTGTGCGCAGGCATGCTCCATGGCCAGGACAATGTAAGCGGCACCATAAAAATAAAAGGTGTGGAAGACATTGCACGGGAGCGCAACCCGGAACTCTTCCTGCCAAAAGATGAATTTGAGACCAATGCGGAATACAACCAGCGGGTGGCCCGCAGAAAAACACTTATGAAAGATATTCGTTCCCAACTGCTGGCAGAAGCGAAAGTCCGCATGAAAGAAAGAGAAAGGCTGGCAGCGGAAAGAGCTGCAGAAGAGGAACGGCTATTGCAGATCAAGATCGCTGAGTCTTTGGCGCCGGCGGAGTTTACCCCATCTTCCATAGGTAGCTATAATGCGGAGAATGGCACTTTTTCTCTTAATGTCAACTACAAAACCTACACCGTGAAGATTCCCAGAAGCGAAGCCCGATCGTTCAAACAAAATTATGCTTCTGCCAAAGTGGAAGGCTACAAACAACTGCAACGGGACCTGAAAACGTATGATTACTTCAACATGGTGGCCATTCATCCTATCACCGGGTCCCGGTTTCCTTTCGGCCCCACCAAAGACCTTGCCGCCGCGCCGGTGATTGCCGGCAAAAAATCGGTAGTTCCGCCGGACCTTACTATGCGGGTAGCGTTTGTGGAGCCCAACGGCAACGGCTTTCTGGATGCGGAAGAAAAGGGTAAGGTAAAGGTTAGCATCACCAACAGCGGCAAAGGTTCTGCCATGGGCGTTTTCGTAAAGCTGAATGCAGAAACATCAAACAGGGACATTTCCGCCGAAACATCAAAGATCATTGGTCAAGTACCGACGGGGCAGACAAAAACAGCACAGTTTGAGATCAATGCGTCCAAGTCCGTAACAAGAATGGAAAACCGTTTTACCGTCTCCGCCACGGAGAGCTACGGCTTCCCGCCGGACCCGGCGCAGATCAGCTTTGAGACCTTCCCTTTCATTCCGCCTAAACTGGAGCTGGTGGACTTTGGCATCAGCACGCCCAACGAAGGCAACGAGATCCGTCCCCAGACCACCACGGAAGTCCAGGCCCGGGTTCAGAATAGGGGACAAGGCCCGGCGGAAGACGTGCAGTTCAGCATCAACCTGCCCAAGGGCATTTATTTTACACCAGACAGCCGGCAGGACTATTCTTTTTCATCCCTGAAACCGGGAGAATTCAAGGACCTGGAATTTTCATTCAACACGGCCAAGACCGTGGGCAAGACCATCGAAGTTGCCATTGGCTTTACGGAAGAAAGCACCACGGGGAAATTTCCCCTGGACCTGGAAGTGGAAAAACCGCAGCAGACCATCCAGCAGCTGGTTGTTTCGGGGCAGGAAATGGGAACAATGGAATTTGCCAACGTGGCCACGGTGTCAGTGGATATTGAAAAGGACATCCCTAAATCTGGACGAAAAGGAAAAAAAGACCTGGCGGTTGTTTTCGGCATCGAGAGCTACAAGAATGTACCTGGTGTCTCTTTCGCCAAGCGGGACGCCGAATGGATGAAGAAATATTTTGAAAACATACTGGGGATTCCCCAAAACAGGATTTATCATAAAATGGACAGCGACGTAGGACAGGCGGAATTCAGCAAGGTATTTTCCGAAGACGGCTGGCTGGACAAACGGGTCAAGGAAGGGGAAACCAATCTATACGTCTACTACGCCGGACACGGCGCTCCGGATATGAAAAAGAACAAAGCTTACCTGATTCCTTATGATGGTGACCCGAACTACGCTTCCCAGACCGGATACGAGATGGATGCCCTTTACGAACAGTTGGGTAACCTGGGTGCAGCCTCTGTTACAGTATTCCTGGATGCTTGTTTCTCCGGGGCCAACCGTAATAATGAAATGCTTCTGTCTGATGCCCGACCCGTCTTTATGGAAGTTCAGGCCGGAATACCCGGGAATGTAACCGTCTTTTCAGCTGCTGGGGGTAAGGAGATTTCCTCAGCATGGCCCGAAAAGAAACATGGCCTTTTCAGCTATTTCCTGATGAAAGGTATGCGTGGTGATGCGGATGTCAATGGAGACAGGGAGATTACCATGGGTGAATTAGGTGATTACATCAAAGAGAATGTCTCCGACATGGCCGGGATGTTAGACAGAGAACAGACGCCGGGTCTCCAGACTATGAACCGGGGTAAAGTATTGGTGAAGTATTGAAGTTAACTCAATGCAATAATTCCATATTACCTTTTTGGTCAAGCGAAAAAAATGGTTTTTCTTAGGTAAATGGAGGTCTTATGGAAGATTTAATTGAAAAACTAATGAATGACCCCAAAATGCTTGCTGGTGCAGTAGTATTAGTGGTACTGATGATTTTCTCAGCATTCAAAAAAATGATGAAGCTTCTAATAGTTGTAGTAATCCTTACTGTTGGCCTCCTCGCTTATATGATTAAAACTGACCAAGGCATTGATGAAGTTATTGATGAAGGAAAAGCAAAGATGGAAGAAATGAAAGAAAAAGCTGAGGATGTAGAGAAAGATTTAGAAAAAAAGTTTAGAAGAGATAAATGATATTTACTCTCCCCCAAAAGAATTTAATGACCGATGCTAAGGCTCCAGACTATGAACCGGGATAAAGTATTGGTGAGGTATTAAAGTTGACTCAATGCAATAATTCCATTAGATTGTAATTACTAAGCTTTTATTAGGAGAATAATGCGATGAAAAAAATGGTCCCCTTCTGTTCCATGGTGATTCTAATGGTCCTTGTCGGTTGTGCTGGCCCGGGTTCTGGTAGTACCGAAGAACGGGGTTCCAGCGACATGCCGGACTGGTTCTTGGTACCACCCACAGCTGAAGATGCACTCTACGGTGTAGGACAGGCCAAAAAGCAAAACCCGAGCCTGGCGAGGCAGACTGCTACAGCACGGGCCAGAACTGAGATATCCCAAGCAGTCAATGTCAAAGTTTCCAGCATGCTGAAGGACTTCATGCAGGAATCTGGTGTTGGTGATAATGCCCAGGCCCTGGAATTCAGTGAATCAGTTACAAAACAGGTTACTTCTAATGCCCTACAGGGAAGTGTTGTCAAAGAAGCCTATGTGGCAAAAGATGGTACAATGTTTATTCTGGTCGATTATCCCTTAGCATCCATGCGGCAAGATGCGCTCAATGCCGCCAAAAAGGAAGAGGCGCTGTACAATGAATTCAAAGCACAGCAAGGCTTTGATGCTCTTGAACAGGAAATAGGAAAACTGGAAACAAAATAGCCGGAATCCTGCTGGTCTCTGTAATGATGTAATGGCTGAACCGCTTGAACATTCATGATTGAATGGCGGTGCGGTTACTGTGGCCAGCTCTTTTTCTGAGCGCAGCTTTTTGTCAGGATTTACCCCTATGGGTGCTGAACCCGCCGCGAACATCGGAGTGCCTATATGGTATCGGTATTTCGGACCGGTTCCGGGAAGATGACCTCTCCTTCAGCACTGCCCGCAAGAATGCTGCGGGCTATATCACTAGGCAAGTGCAGGTACGTGTTATTTCAGGCCTGGCGGAAGTCACATTTGATAGCCGGGTAGAAACCAGGGGATATATTGTTGCCGAGATAGACTCACTAGCCTATATGCGGGCTCTTTACAACGCTGTACAAATAGACAGTTTTCTTAGCCGCGGCAACGCTTTCGTGCTGACAGCTATAGATAGGAAGCTGGAAGCACCGTCTGATGAGGATTGTTGGGATGGTCTTACTTTAAATCTGTTTCAAGACACAACGGAGAGTGTACCTCCTTGGTCAAAAAAGATCCCGAGCAAGGAGGGGTTCAATTATGGTGTTAGTGTTGGCCCGCGGTACCGCAGTCTGAAGGACAGCTGGGATAATTCTGAAAAGATAGCCCTGGTCAACCTGGCTAAGCAGATCAATGTGGAGGTGGCGTCTTTGGGTGTTGACTATATCTCAGATTTTTATACCCAGAGTCAGAATTGGATGGAAGAAACAACAGATACGGTGATAAAAGGTGCTCATGTCCTTGAAAGACGGTATGATAAGAAGCAGGACATCTATTACACCCTGATTGAATATAGGCTGCCCCAATAAAATCAAATAGAAGGATTAAGAATATCATGAGGTCAACTGTAATCATCCAATTTTTATTTGCCATAATGACGGTTCACGCTTCTGCTCAGGTTCCGCAAACCAGGGATTTTATGAAGCAGATCGGTGATTCTTTCAATGAACTGGAGGGAAACCTGACACTCTACTTTTTCAATGCCCTGAACGGAGAGCCTATTCAGAACGGGGTAGTTCAGATGCTGGATATTGGTCAGTTTGAGACTGATGAGGAGGGGAAAATTCTCTTTCCCATCCCTGATGATCCTTCCGCCAATATTCCTGTTGGGTTTCTTGCCCGAGGGTTTGTGGACACTGATTTCACCCTTGAGCTTGAGGCTGGAACCTTGTTCTTGAACCGCTTTTCCGTATCACCAAAAATTGACATCAAGCATGTTCGCTTTGTTCTGGACTGGGGTGAAAAACCAAAGGATCTGGATGCCCACCTTGTCAAGCGGGGAGATTATCATATTTCATACCGTGATAAGCGAAAGCTAGCCGACGGCACTGCCGAACTGGACAGGGATGACACAAACGGATTCGGTCCCGAAACTATTACGGTGAAAAAGATATCACCTGATGCGGTTTACGATTACTATATACATGATTATTCCGATCGTTCCGATTCGAAAACAGAAAATCTCTCAAAATCGAGAGCGGTGGTGAAAGTGTTTGGCGAAGGGAAACTGCTGCACAATATTCGTGTCCCCCAGGATGGGAAAGGAAATGTGTGGAAGGTGTTGGAGATACGTAAAGGCAAAGTCGTTCTGGTCAGCAACATTACACAATGACACAGACAGAAAAAAATAAGAATCATGAGATTTCTATCAGCATTGAATTACCTAAAAAAGGTGATTTTTAGAATAAAACACTATAGTGGTTGAATAAATATAAGAGGAGTGTAAACGATGGCTGAATTCTTCGAAAACCTGATTAACAATGTTCTCACTGATCCGACCTTTGTTCTGGTCGGTCTGGTGCTTGTCGTTTTCATCACTCTTTCCATATTCAAGAAGCTGTTCAAGGTAGTTTTTCTGCTCATTGCCGCACTGGTTGGATATGCGGGGTATCTTATATACACCGGTGCAGATCCTGCTGAGGCTGTTGAGGGAGCATTAAAAAAGAGCAGGGAAGTGATGGAAGAAGTAAAAGACACTGATCTTAAGGACCTTAAAGAAGGTGCTGAGAGAGTCATAAATGACACAAAGAAAAAAGTAGAAAAGAAGATTAAATAGATGTCCTCAGGTAAAGAACATCTGTTGGGTGGTGTGGTTTTCCTGTGGCTTTTTCTTCATGTTGTGTCTAACTACTTTTTCAGACCCACGTTACTGCAGATTTTTATTTACGCTGTCCTTGTTCTCCTGTTTGCCCTCTGGCCCGATGTAGACATCAAGAGTATGGGCCAGAAACTTTTTTACACAATATTTTTTGTGGCGGACGGTGTTCTCATTTACTTCCAGCAATACAAGATGGCCGCATTCTTCGGTCTTCTCATCATACTGCCGATCCTGGCCAATCACAGGGGGTGGACCCACGCCAAGATTACCGCCGTATTGTTGCCGGCACCGCTTATAACCGTGCCCATGGTTGTGAGCAACGGAACTTTGGCGGAAGGCTTACCGTACTATTTCGCCGCAGTGGCGGGATATTTCAGTCACCTGTTTTTCGATAAGAAATTAATTTAGAGGAAGCTATGGCATCAAAAAATCTGCCCGTAACCTGCCCCCGTTGCGGGTCAACAGAATCATATAATTTTGTTTCTCCTAATCAGCAGCGAGGACAGACCTGCAAGAATAACAAGTGCCGGAAGATTTTCAAGGTACAGGTGAAGAATCATCAGATTGTGCGGGTGTGGAAATAGATATTGAATTATTGGCAACGAAAACAAAACAAGCAAGTTCTATTCCCAATGATGCAAGTCAATAGAATAATCAGCATAGTTTGTCTTATAACTACTTGCTTGAACGGTCAAGTGTGTGACCTTGAGCCTTGTTCAGAAGCTGATTTTTCCATGAAGCTTTCTCAACTTCGGGCACAAGTGAAAGCTAGACAGGGATATTTAGCCAGTTGGCGCTTAACCTGTGACTTTAATAATCCTCAGGATTATCAGCAGAAAAAAAAAGAAGGTGAAGTGAAAGCTGAAGCTTCACTTGTAGAAAATATTATCATTTTTGTAGAAACAAGCTACCAAGAAACTATTAAGGATAGTGGTGGTTCAGTAAGTGAAAGCATCATAAGCAGCATTAAAACCAATACTCCAAGAATCCCGCTCACAAGACGAACCTTTTATTACATCAAGAAAGATGATAATACTCTTTTGGTATATGCTTATGTCAATAAGAAAAATATAGAAGAGGGAGCTGATCGAATTAATCTTGCTTTTGAAAAAGAAAACAAAAGAGAACAAAATAAGTTTCGACATAATGTTGCGAGTGGGAATTTTTCGGGGGCTTTAAACAGCCTAACAAAGATCTATGCTTATTCCTATTCAATGGTTCCTGTTATAGGCAAGTTTTCAGGAAGATCCATGATGTCGGAGGATATAACCACTGAATTGCGGACCAGACTTTCTAATTTGGAATTAAAGTATATCGGCCCAAAGGATAATCTTATGGGTCTCCAATACCTTTCCACTGTTGACCATGATTTTCAAGTTGCCGCAACTTATAATGGAAAACCTGTTTCTGGATTAGCGCTGCGAGCAAGAATGATCGACGGTCTATCTGATTGGGAGGATAATACCTATAAGACGATGAAGTTAACGAATAATAAAGGCCATTCAAGTTTTAGGCTGGGACGAATCCTTTCAAAGCAAACCGTGCAAAGAATCGTGGTTGAACTTGATTTTGAAACTGTAAAAAGAGAGTTAGAAAAGGTTAGCAACTTAAGAGCGTTCTTAAACCGAGATTGGTACGATGATTTTGAAGAATTGAAAAAGACTGGATTCAAACCCCTGGAAATTCCAATCCAGATTGATTATCAATTCGAAGTCTACATCTCAACCGGGAACATTAGGATACAGGCCATACCTGGGATGGATAATCTCAGTGTGAAAAAAGACTTTGAACAAGCTTTTATAACCAAGAAAGGCGTCAAACTTGTATCGAGGATCGGTGAGAATACTCTGGCGCTCAAAGTGGATGCTGACAAGGATTTCAAAACCGGTAAACAGATTAATCTTACTACAAGTTTCCTGAATCGGAGGCAGGAGCTCAGAGCACAAAATGAAAGTAGAATCACGGTCCGGTCATTAAGGTTGGATTGGGACAGTGAAGTTAAGAATCATGTGGTGGCACTTTTGGATAATCTCGATAAAGGGGATGTCCGCATTGTAGGTGATGACGGGATTAGGATTAGTGTGGATAGAGGCAAGACTGACCTAACGATAACGGGAAGAAGGGCCGATATTCGATTGTCTTATGGCCCACATTCATTCAGCTTCAGAAAATTGGGTTTTTGGAAACGTGATACAACAATTACAGTATATCAGCCCCTACATGAATTCCCTGTAGAACTGCAAAAGAAAGACATTCAGGTGGTTTTAGGATTACCTTACCCCGAACGTGACTTCAATCTTCAGATCCGTTCAGTAGACAAAAAACGGAGTAAGTACACATTGAACTTCGAGGGCAATCAACTTTCATATTCTAGACCCGAAAGAATTTACCGCAACAATATCATTCATCTGCCCGAGGATGGGAACTATGCATTTACCTTTAAGACAAGGGGGAAGAAGAACGACACGATAAAACGACCTCTAGATGGAAAGCGGCCTTTCTATCATGAGATCAATTTTGAGCCTTTCTCTTTTTCAGAAATAGCAAGAAACTCTCTTGTCCCTGGTTTAAATCAGCTAAAAATGCACTACACACCATCAGGTGTATTCTTGTTTGCTTCTGCCTTTGTTGCCGTGGGTTTTACTATTTATTCGCATCATCAGAGTATGGAATACCTAGATCAATACCGCCAGGCGAAGTTTTCCTATGAGGAGGTGCAAGATATGGAACAAGATGTTTTTGATTTGCATCGCAAGGATGCTGAGACAAAATATGATTCCTACAATCGCTACCGGAACTGGTCTCTTGTTTCAGGAGGTGGATACTCGGTTAGTGCCACGGTGAGTTTTTTGCATGCGATATGGATAATAAATCGAGAGCGCTGAGTTTGCGCTCAGCCGTCTATTTAAGCTTTTTATTCCTTCTGACCATATTTGTGTTCTCGTGTGATCGTGAGGAGCTGATACTCTCAAATTCTCAAGATCCTATGAGTGACGGTTTTGTTTCACCGGCGTCCGGTCTATTACTTTTACCACAAGATGACCACACGATCAAGATAATGGTCTTCGGGGATGAGTTGGGACTCGCTGCTCGAATTTCAAGAAAGAAAAGTGAATCTTCTGATTGGGTTATTTTGGTGGATGAAAGTGAGGTTTCCGACACTGTGGTTCATTACGATAGTCACAAGCTGGAATTAAATACCACCTATGTTTACCAGGTGAGGAAGATCTTAAAAGAAAATGCATCACAGGCAATCATCGATTCCATTACATATCGGTTTCTCCCGCCCTTGTTGAAGAATATTGAACAAGTTTCGGACACTCGAATCATCATGACGTGGGATATGCCTGATCAGTTTATCGATGACTCAACCATTGAAAGCGTTTTAATCACCCGTGAGTCCGATGATAAAACAAAAGATTTTGTTTTTGATGCCACGACCACAACATTTATAGACTCTACCATCAAGGCAGACGATGTCACGTATCGTTATACCTTAAGGTCAGAATCTTTTGCTGGTGTCGTCTCTAGCAGATCCGATCAACGTGAGATTACCGTATCATTCCCTAAAATTTCCGCTTTTGAATGGCTACCACTCTCTATTGATAAAATACAGATCGATTTAGAATTTGAACCTGATCAACTAAGTTTCATTCGCACAGCAGTTATGAAACGTTTTAGATCTACGTTATCATCTGATGAGGAGATATATCGCATTTCAAATCCTGAGAGTGTTTTCCTTCAATTAACCGATACCTTAGATGCTGCAGAACTGTCCGAAGATGTACGTTACAGATTAATATGGTGCGGAGATGTGTACTGTGATTCACTGGAGTATGACACCAGAACCTTGCCCTTTCGATATATGAAATATATTCCTGGAAGTGTTAGTTACAGCTTGGGGCCAGATTACTATAATAGCGATGACGGAGAGTCAGAGATGGTAACAGTCCCGCCGTTCTATATCGATATTTATGAAGTAAGAAAAACAATATATCTGTCACCTGGATCAGATTACATAATAAGTGAAAACGATCTACCGGTTAGCAATGTTACCTGGAATGATGCAGTGACTTTCTGCAACGCACGGACGTCAGTCCTATTTGGTAATCAACATCGCGCATATAATAATCAGGGTAATGTTGATCTAAAGATGGCGGGATTTAGGTTACCCACCGAAGTAGAGTGGGAGTACGCGGCCAGTTACGGTGGTAATGATGGTAAGAAATGGGGTTATCCCTGGGGTGACAACATCTCAGGTCATTATGCAAATTATTATGGAAGTGGTGACCCGTACGAGCCTGGAGCTACACCAATTGGGTTTTATGAAGGGTTGACAAATACCTCCTTAGATGCCTCATCTTTTTTCCAACTTCAGGATTTAGCGGGTAATATGATAGAATGGTGCCAGGATTGGTATAGTGAGACGGCCTATACGGATCATTCCTATTCAGATAATCCTGCTGGACCAGTGAGTGGAGAAGCAAAAGTTGCTAGAGGTGGCGGGTGGCAAAGTGATGCTGTGGACTGCAATAACCGAGTTAGGAAAGAGTTTGCTCCTACATTGGCTCATGAAACTATAGGTTTTCGCACAGTAGTGAGTGCGGAGGCTTTTTTGACCTACTGGAGGACCCAATGACATCGAGAATTAAAACTGTTTTTGGTACACTGTTTATAACAATGCTCGGTCTGATGTTCGCTAGTTGTGTCACAAAGCCACCTCCACAGCCTGATTGGCTAACCTCAAAGGTCCAGGTCCGGGGAAGAGTGCTGGACAGTGAAAACAATCCAATTCAGAAAGCGGAGGTAAACATCACTGATGTTCAGGATCTTGTGATGTTTACTGATCAGGATGGGGTGTTCACCTCCGGTCCAAATACAAAACTGTACGATCCTAACAAAGAAAAAATTGTCATAATGATCAAGAAAATAGATTATACCTTTAAGGGATTCGAGGGAGGTAAGGACATTTTTTGGGGACCGGGTTTTAATGATCTGTCTGATTTTCGTTTGACTCGAGTTGACGACTACCTAGACCCAGGATTAGATACGGTTGATGAAGAACCAATTTCACCTTCACCGCCCTCTCCAATAGCCAGACTCATTCCCATCATGATTTATCCGCCGGAGGCTGTTGCAAAAATCTCTGAGTTGTATGTGGATGGTGAATTGCATTATAGCAGTACTGATGCCAATGCACAGGAACAGTTTGATAATAATAAGATCGTTATTGAACTTGGTCAGTCCAACTACAGAACGATTTCACTGCATTTCCAAGATTTTCCTCCTAAAGAGATAAAATTCGATGATTCGGACTGTAACTACAAGAATAGCTTAGTAATTCGTATTGATATGAATGGTAGTATAACAAAAACCGATTGTCAATAGGTGGCAAACATTCCGATAGCAGAACGTTTAGATATTATTGCGAAGGGTGCCTTGGCACTTATTGTAATTTTCGTTTTGATAAGTGTCACTATTTTGACCAAAACTGTCCTTTTGGAATTGCAAGTGATTGATAGATACAATCAGCCTATCGGTTCATCGAGAATATTAATTAGAGGTCTAGGCAAAGAGCCCGTAAGACTAACTACAGATGATGAAGGATTAGCAATTCTTGAAACAAAAATGTTTCGAAAGCGAAAAACCGTTGTTATTACGGTTTCAAGAGCAGGGCACCCCAGTGTTTCTGAAAATATCGCACTTGAAAAAAGTGTGCCGTTTCAGACATATCAGATTAAACTAGGAGTTTCTTCATTACCCATAAGGTTAATAGTAACACCCTCTGAGGCCTCGTTCAGAATTAGCCGTGAATCAACTGGAGAGATCATCACTACAAGTGCTGGCAACACGGTTACAGTTCTTCAACTTATGCCGGACGAGTGCTATAATGTAGAAGCTTGGTTTGAAGATCTTAGATACACCAATGACACAACTTTTTGTGTTGCGGAATCTCCCTTCGATTTCATCTATAACATAATCCCTGATGTTGAGATTCCACCTCCGCCCACCGAATTTCTGAACCTCACTATCAATATTATTCCTAGTTCAGGAAATTGGGAACTTAAACGATACAATGGAGAAGTTGTTGATTCTGATAACGGTGATAAAACTATCACACACATTGAAACTGGAAGATACATTCTTACTGGCTGGTTGCCTGATGGTACAGTCCCTCAAGAAAAAGTAGTTACTCTGATCAGTGACACCTCAATAGTGCTTGACGTCCAAGAAAGACATGAAAATGGTAATATTGCTATTTCTGTTGATCCTAGTGATGTTAGATGGAGGATGATCGATCTTACAACTAATGACACATATCAGAGAGGTGTTGGTTCATCGACAGTTCAGAGCATTCCTCACGGAACGTATCAGATAAACTTCATTTACGATGGTAACTCGAAAGAATCTGAAATAATTGTCTTTAATGAACTAAACTACTTTAAAGAAGCTGAAATCACATTTTCCGGTCTTGATGATAAGATTCAAAGATGCTTGATAAACAATGACTATGAGTGTGCTGTTAACGAGTATTCAATATGCAATATGGAAAACTGTGACATCCCATGTAACTCCTTCGCCATGATTGGGGATGCCTATTTGCAACTAGATTTGCCAGATTCTGCTTTGAAGGTATTCTATGAGGGCTATCGGAACTCAGAGTGCAATCTTGTAAACAACAGATCGTTTCTTTTCAAATATGCAAAAAAACTATCCTTTTATGGAACCAATTATGAACTTACAGATTCTGTGTCAGCCAATCTTCTAGAAATTGCTCAAGTAGAGGCCAATCCGCAGTTGGAGCATCAAGTTCTCATGATTCATTATCCAAATGTTTACCGGTTACTCAGGAAACTTATAAGTGAACCCTCTTCTGAATGGGACGTCGGATATATGTGTAGTCTCGTTCAACGGTGCGAGGAGCTTGAAAACAGGATTAATTCATTAGATAACATACTAGGCGATACGCCTGAAAGCATATCCAGTCTAGTTTCGGCAATTATAGGTTTCAAGAATACACTGGGATGTACAAGCTCATTTTAGCATCGTCTTCGATCAGACTTATCTTCTTATCAACAAGTCTGGTGTTGCTCGTAAACTGTTCAAAGTCTGACGATAGAGCTGAACCTGTAGTGCAAGTGAAACATGAACCTAAGCTTGGAAAAGCAGCTAGAACGGAAAATAGATTATTGGATCAGGCTTACAGTGGGATCATGTGGCTGGATTATGCAAGGTTGATTAACCGCAGATTAATGGATAGAAGAAAAGAAAGTGGTTACCAACTTGCTGAGGCTATAATTGTACTCAACAGAGTTCTTTCACCGCAGGGAATTAAATTGGAATCATTGCAGAATAAAAGTGTAATCCTTGACCAATTTGAGGTTAAAAAAGCTTTAAAACTGATCAGATCTGTAAGTAATGACCTATCAAAAACGGCTGAATCACTTCAAATTGACTGGTACGACTTATATAGGGAGGAAGGACCAGCCCAGCTGGAGCAGGTTGCCATGCCTGAGCTTAGAGATTTGATATTCATAAACCAACTATTAGGATCTCAGGATGATGACAAAAGTCTTTTTGAATTCATAAACACTTATTTTGACGTGGACATGTTCCTAAAATCGTTCTTTGAAGAAAAAATAAAGACTGGAAAAGGTACTCTTACTTATTTCTTAGATGTTCAGTTTGAGATATATGCACAAAGTAAATTTCACTTGGTATCCAGCAAATTTGACTCAGTTGAATTGGATGAGATTGAGGAAATAGTCTGGTCGAATCTTCTTGCCTTTAATCAGGAATTTCCTGATGATAAAGTTTTCAAGAAATCTCAAAACCGAACGATACTTGATACTTTGATTGAAGCAGATAGAAATACTCTTTTGGGAAGGCCGTTTTCATCCACGTCCCCTCTGGAAAATTGGTATCTCAAAAAGCTGAGGAAAGGTCAAGTGGATGTATGCGTTGCTATTGACACACTGAAGAAGCTTAACAGTGATTACTATATGGATCACTTTACGGCGTTTAACACATGTGATTGTTGGCAAGATTATACACGGCACATAATTATCAGCAGCACTAACCTCCTTGCGCTACAAAGAGTGAAGAATGGAAACTGGCCTATTAACGACTCATTCTCTATTGACTGCCTGGATGACCTGACTGATCACTATTTTGAGGTGACTGGGGAACCAAAGGATTTCCGGTATGGTAAAATCTCTCCCTATTTCTTTATCCCTTATACCTTGTTGGCGTCCGAGAATGGATCGCATCAGCCATTTTTTCTTCAGTATATGGCCGATCAAGTAGATGAAAATGTGTTTTTTCGAGTGCTTCATTCCTTGAACGCTGAGCTCACGATGTTTTCTCCAGGAGGAGTTTAACCATGCCACGGCCCTGTCTCTACATTGTGGTGATCTTTTCATTCGCCATCATTTATTCACAGCAGAGCAGCAAACTTCATTATGTTGAAAAGAGATTGCCTTATCCCATTTATCCATATAAAGAGAAAACGGATGATGTTTCAAGAAGATTTCAGAGCCTTTTCTATGAAACTTTGATTGATGACAATCCTCAGAATAATGATTACGAAGACAGGCACATCAATTATGCAAGCTGCCGGCTTGAGGAAAATCGCTTTATCTTCGAGCTTGAGGACGAATGGCAATGGAACGACTTCAGCGGAGCTGTTAGCCGTTATGACGTGAAGTTCAGTATAGAAGAAGCTGTGAGATATGGTCTGTTCAATCCCATCAAAGTGCTGGATGTACAGATTCAGGGAAATAATGCAATTGAACTTCAGCTCGACCGCAACTATCCACTGGGCGCAAAGAGAGATATTCTGGATAAGCTTCGACAGGTGGTTGTCATTCCGCAACCAGACTCTGGAAACATGCAGGGTGAGGAACTTGAGATCTTTGCTAAGTCACCCGTAGGGACTGGCCCATTTCAGTGGGATGTGGCGAGTGGCAGTAGAATCCAGCTTCTTGCCGTTGACGGCAGTACGTCTAGGCTTGGCAGAGCATCCATAGATGAAGTAGTAATAGAACGTATACCCTTATTGATGCAACATTGGCAAGAGATGCGGACTTTCCAAGAAATTAATCTCCTAATAGAAGCCACCAGATTTTCTAAAGTTGAAGCTGAGGCTAGTACTGGGTATAGAGTTAAACCATACGCTTCGGATAAGGTAGTCTTTTTGCTTTTTAACTACAATAACGACCTCTTTCAGGACAAACCATTCCGTTTGGCTATCGATCTTTGTATTGACAAGGAGAGACTTGTTGCTGGTACCTTGCAGGGAGAAGGTGACATTCTCACGGGACCATTTTCACAGAAAAGTCCATACTACAAAGCCAGCGTAAAGGATAACGGTTACTCGCCCGACTCGGCACGAAAACTACTCAATTCAATCCTAGATTGGGATGCTGAATCTGAATATTTCATGTATTTGGGAGAACCTGCCAAACTCAGGTTGATTTATGACAGAGGATTGAATCACGAAGAGGGTGATGTTATCACGCAGATCGTGAGTGAACTCAAAAAAATAGGGATCAGTGTCACAAGGAGGCCACTGAATACTCTAAATTATCGGATGGCTCTAAATACAGGAAATTTTGATCTAGCATATTTCAAACATCACTATGACAGAAAGGCATTCGCCCACCAGTTTTTCTCATCAAATCGTCTGCTAAGAGAGAATCAGTATACAGATCTCAATTTTGGAAAGTATGATAATAATGTGGTGGATGTTTTGGTTGAGGAGTGGTTGAGGGCAGATGACCGGAGCTCCCAGCAAAGGATAGGTCAACAAGTTCACTCGGTCTTAAACAGGGACGTGGCTTGTATTTTCCTCTATTCACAGACAGCATATGCTATTCATGTGAGAGAACTTGAGCCCATTATCGTTCCTTTTTACTTCTTCGGACGACCCCATGAATGGACATTCACGAACGAATAAAAGACTGAATAACTCAATATAGATTTATGTCAATGAATCGTCTCTTTTCCCTTGCTTTAATGGGTGCAAGAGTGGTTTTGTTGGCTTTTATCGTTGCATTAATCATAAGAGTCCTAAGTTTCATTCCCCTCAGCATGGCTTATGAGGATGTTGAATGGAGTGATCTATACCAGATAGAATTTTACTCACACATTTATAACGACACAATCCCGGGATTTGTTGGCTCGGCATTATGGGTGACGCTTAAGCTGGTGTTAATTGCATGGGCTCTATCAATTGGGTTGGCGATTATGTTCGTATTCCTCAAGAGCCGATACGAGAGACTGAGCTTTCTTTGGGATACGGTGCTTACCGTTAGTGATATTCACGTGTTTGGCTTGTTCGTAATCATCCAGAACATTACATCGTTCCGCGTTCCATACATTCTATTGGTTGTGATTTTAACTCTTGGTAGCGGCTCTCTAAAGGAGATGGTGCTGAGTTTTCACTCAGTCTATAAGGATGTCGTTCGGAAGGAATATTGGAGGTTCATGTATTCACAAGGTATCCATCCTGTTCGCATCGGATTCGCCGAACTTCTTGTCCGATTCACTGAACTAAGTTTTACAAAATTACCAATCCTTCTTATCGGATCGATACTGGTGGAGGCCGCTTCAAACACCTTAGGCTTAGGTTATTATCTTCTTGACGTTCTAAGAAGTTTGGAGAATAATAGAGTTGACTTAAACATTCTGACAGGGATCAGCTTTACGTTGATCTTGTTGGTGCTTCTATCTCAGAAAATCGCGGAATACGTTCGAGTAACCTTCGATCCACAGTTACAACTATGAAATCAGTGATGAGACTTGCTAAAGTGAATTTCACAAAAGTAACGATTCTTGGGCTCCTGGCATTAGCGCTGGTCAGCTTCACACCTTGGATTCATTCAGGTCTCGAGCCGGATGTGACATCCTCCAGTGGCGCTGTAAAATGGCTTCCCATTCACACCACGGGTCACATCTTGGGAACGGAAGGACAAGGTAGAGATATGCTCGCTGTTCTCATCGTTAGCATCAGAAATAGTCTTATTCTGGGTTCCATTGCGGTGCTGGTATCAGTCGTGCTTGGAGGTACCTTCGGGATACTTTTGGGATACATCCTAAATCGAGGACCTCTCGAGCGAATTCTCCTGTTCGTAGCTCGAATCGTGAAGTCTATTCCTTTACTCATGTGGATATTCTTGCTAGTGTTTTGGACTGAGGTATTAAGTTCGATCATCCCGTTCTTAGAGTCTGAAACTGTTCGGATGCCCTGGGTTTTCGGGCTACTGGGTATGATCTATTCCTTTAATCTCGCTTTATTTCTAAGGGGACATATCAAAAAGTTGAAAGCGTCACAATTCATCGAGGCATGTGAAGCTCTTGGACTAAAAAAGTCGACAATAATCTTCAGGCATATTATATGGCATTGCTCAAAGGATCTCTTCGGGAATCAAGCGAGCTATATCTTTGTCCAGTGCATTCTACTTGAAATTACTTTGTCTTTTCATGCAATAGGATATGGATATAGTCCGAATAGTTTGAGTCTGGGCTCCCTGTTCGATAGGGCGGTATTCGAAAGACCCATGTCTCAACATATGTACATGCCACTTTTAGCTGCTTTTTTACTTACTTTATTATTTTCAATTATGGCACAGAGGTTTGGTAGAAGACTTGGATAGAAATTCACACAACACAATTCGAGTGAAGAATTTATCGGGACAGATTCGTTCTCACTTGTCGCAAGCATATGTAGCAGATCAAATATCACTTGAAATCAATAACAATTCTACCGTGGGAATTCTGGGAGAATCTGGATCTGGCAAAACACAGCTTGCATTGACTATAACTGGGCTAAACAGTAAAAACTATCATATGGAGGGGGGGTGCATAGAATACAAATTTGATGATAAGACTGAATTCACGGTCGTAACTGACGATCAGGAACCTAATTCTGAACAAATTCTTTTTCAAGATCTATCGAATAAACTTAGACGAGAAGGGATCTATGGAAATAAGATTGGTTTCATATTTCAAGACCCTGGTAAGTCGCTCAATCCCTATTGGACTATAGGAAAACACTTTAAAGAGATAGTAAGAACGAGGACAGATAGTGAGAAAGCTTCATGTGAACATCGAAAGGAAGAAATTTATAATATCATGCGGCTTGACTCTAGCTTAGACGATAGATATCCCGATCAGCTGAGTGGGGGACAGCAGCAGAGAGTAGTGATTGCGCTTGTACTGCAGAGTGAGCCAGATTTTATTATCGCAGATGAAATAGCAACGGGGGTGGATGTAAGTGTCAAACGCAAGTTGCTGGACTATCTATTCTACATTAAGCATCAAACTAATAGTTCATTAGTCATCGTTAGCCACGATATTGGGTTCATACTCAAAATTGCTGATCAAATAATACTCATGTACAAGGGGGCAGTTTTACAGAGCCTAGATGCTGATATTGTGAAGTCTGTTCTTCTGTCTTTTCGTCTTGCTAACCAGCCCCATAATAAACCTGAAGAATCGATTATTAGGACACATGTAGGAACTGCTTCTGAAAAATTTGATGCCATAAGTCAAGAATTACATCCGTATCTCAGAGAATTACTACGTTCCTATTTATATAATATTCCCCTAGAAGGTGATATTCCCGATGCAAGCAATCCAACTGGTGAGTCTTGTCCTTTCATCGAGCGATGCCCTGATAGAATGGATAAATGTTCTCAAGCTTTTCCTGTGGTTACATCTAAACCTAAAGGGTGGGTCAGGTGCCGGAAATTCGAACAGAATAATGACTACTGAACGGACGCTTCTAACAGTTGAAGAGCTTTCTTGCTCCTTTTACAAGCGGAAGGATGGCGCATTCCATCAAGAATTCATCCTCGAACCCATCTTTTTTGAATTGTCCAATTCTGAGATCATAGGCCTGGTGGGAGAAAGCGGATCAGGGAAAACAACGGTGGGAAGACTCATTACTGGTGCATTGAAATCTATGAGTAGCAACCAAAGGCAGATTCTAACAAAAGGTAATGTAGTTTTCTTTCCAGACCACGACTATACTGATCCGGGGATAAGAAAGAGTCTTCGTTACCCAGTACAGATGATATATCAGGATCCTAAGATGGCTCTCAATGAATTCATGCAAGTTCGACCACAGGTTATTGAGGGAGCAAAGGTTGGCTACGAAAGGATCAAAACAGACCTGTCAAGGGATGATTGGATCACAAGAGAGGTAGATGAGCTTCTTGACGTTATGATGCTCAGGGAGATTGAGGAACAGCATCCTATTATCATGAGTGGAGGACAGATTAGACGCTTAGGTGTCGCGCGTATCTTAGCTTCTCAACCGACAATCATTATTGCTGACGAACCAACCGCCAGCCTTGATGCCTCAACGAAAAATATGGTACTTAATTACCTCCAGCAATACGCCGAGAGGAGAATAGCTAAAGGGCGGCCTGTAGCAACTATCATTATCTCTCACGATCTAGAAACTATCAGCCGTTATTGCCATAGTGTACTGGTGATGAAAAAAGGAAAGCTGGTGGAAATTCTAACAGGAGACGGCAAGGGAATATTCTCTCCCAAAGAATCCTACACAATCAAGTTGTGGGAAGACAATGCATTCTTTGCCAAAGCTTAACAGCATGCTTGTAACAGTGAAGGAAAGCGGTTTGTTGCCTACAATGGTTGTTTTTTTTCTGGTCTCTCCTGTTTACTCTGACGACGTACCTGTTCAACACGAGCCGATTGATAAACAGACCAGACAAGTCGTCGTGGGGTCATGCGATTTGTCAGAAATGGGTGTTGATTCATTAATCCTAGGTGATCTGATTTCACTGGACTTTACAGGACAGGCTATGAAATTAACGTCCGAGTCTTTCGCGAAATTCAAACGGGAGGCGTATAGTGAGGCTTTCCCAAATGACCACTTCGTGATTCAAAAGCGCAAGGGGAGAATAAATATATACTGTAAAAAGGATTACATATTTGGACCTCGTTCCAGGTTAATACCTAATTTGTTGTTCTATCACACAGATGTGGGTAATGCGGAAGTTATTTCTTTTGAATGGATCTGGAGAAGGGGTGTTCATGCATCATCCCTTATGAACATGGCCCCTGATATTTTCTCCCAATTCGCCGTAATTCAAATGCAAAATGCAACAGAAGTTGGGTCCAAAACCACAACTATAGCGAAAATCGCGCACAATGTTTCTGTTCCTCAAACCCAATTATTGGCCAGAGTGGGTACACCAATGGTGCTCCCTCGCCCCGTATTCAGCATTGGTGAGACGGATTACATTGGTGAGAGGGAGTTCGAAGTTGAACTTCAATTGGATTCGCGCAAATCCCCGCGCTGGGCATCCTACACACCGGCTGCTGATGAGTCATACATTCTTGACGAGAATAAGTTAACCATAAAGATTCCGTCGGAACTGCTTGCTTCAGATTACTCCTTCACTCTAGGACAATTAGAGCTTCTTCTAGAGGAAGACTGGGAGGGATATCTACCTTTGCAAGGCATAGTGAGGCGTAACTATTGGGAGAATAGAATAGATCTTTCAAAAATTGTGGAAATCGGTAAGTTGGAAGTTGATCTGGTCAACCCCGCAATTTTGCATCCCCAATTTCCCGGGGAACGTAATTATTCAAAGTTAAACATAAATATTGGTTCGCATGTTTTGGTAAAGAAAGGTGATTCTTTTCTCTTAGAGTTATCTACACCCATCGCTACACGATTTAGCAGAAAGATTACCAGCAACCCTGACCGTGGAGGGTATGAAATCGAAGTGGTGGATAAAAACAGTTGTAGAATTGTACTACTCCAAGATCCCATGCCACGCTCCTCTATATCATTAGAGGAACTCCCATTAGAAGTGTCACAAGATGAAGCGACCACGGGCTTAATTGTGACTTATCCGTGGAATCTGGGTCAACATCACCTAATGAAACCGGTGATTGTTGTTCCGGAAGTTGATACCTTGCATTACTTCTCGTCTCCGGTAATCTTGCTCCCTGAGATTCCGTTCAATGAAAAGACTCAAGATGACATAACAGCTGCAGTTGTAATTCTTCTGGATGGGGATGTTATGGACTTAACCGAGAAAATTTTTCGACAGGGCCTTTCTAGGATTCCTAAAGTGAAGGTGTCCTTAGAAAACCGCGAAAAGGAATTCTATGTCGACTACCTCTTGGAGCATGGTTCCCGCTACCGAGCTTGGAGAAGGATAGTAAATACCGGAAGGGTGGAGTTGAGGGCTCGTTCTCCGTCTGAGCAACCATGGCGAGTCTTGAGCTTGTCAGACAAACCTCAGTCACTACCAAAGATCCAGATCATTGATGAGCGGAAAATTCTCCAACCGGGCGATTCATTGATCTTCAATTTGCCCATGGACATAGACGTAGTCTGGGCGACCGACTATCTACAAGATGAGAAAGCCGAAATAAAAAACAAAAGTTTTGTCGCACTATATGGTACAGATTTTGCAGAAGAACTAGACCCTCCCTCCATTATAATTAAGAAACACTCTCCATCAACTTTCATTATTGGTGCTGAAGTCCGAACCAATTATTGGCGAAAAAGCCTACCAGTTAAAGGCAGCATAATGATTGGTGCACCAGATATAACTGTTGACGAAACTAAATCATTCATCCTGTTCAGACAAACCAACCGATTACCTACTATTGTGATTTCTGACGATTATGGATTCCTTCGAAAAGGAGATCAATTGCTATTGGATTTCTATTTCGAAGATGGAACTCCAGTTGATTTTCCCACTAGGCAACCGGAATTAACTATGAACGTTAATGGTTATGTGATACGTAGAGACAATGAAAAACTGAATCGGTTTCTCTTGACTATCCCTGAAGTTTCTGGTTCTCCGCCTGATTTGGAAATCAATGGTCTTCTAACAGGAGTGATCACTGATAAGAACCACAAGTTCATATCCATGGAAGTAGGTATCAAAGGTTTCAAAGATGTGATTAAAGACTTTGAACCTGTGGTCCGCAGCGCCCAACCAGGCCTAAAATTTCAAAGATTTGGAGGGTTATGGGTAGCAAATGATGGAGTAAGCCCGGACCTCGTACAAATCGAATACCATGACGATGAGGTCACCAGAGCGTTTACAGAGCCATTCAACATTACAATTTCCGTCCCTTTAACCTCCGCTGCGTTATGGGACACCACAAGCTCTAATCACGTTATTCCCTCTGATTTTTCTGGTAACATTGTGACTGTCAGACTTGATCCTGAATCGGTCTCTAACGGGACAGCAGTTATAGGTGATTACTCTCTTGTACCGTCTGGAATGGTGGGTTCAGAGTTCCGGTTCGAATATGAATTCGAGAGTGTATCCCAAGTATATTCTTCAGACTCTGTGTTTGTTCTTCATAAACCTGCTATTGATATTGTTAAAGATAGGGATGTTTCACAGCGACACGACATTTACGTTTTCCAGAGTGACTCCATAAGACTCAGTATCCCCATCATTACTTACACGGAAGAGTCGAAACCCCTACTTAAGATAAATGATTTACTTGCACTTAAATGGTCGAGTCCATCTTGGACTTGGAGTGAAATGGGAACTTATGACACAGGAGCCTTGACACTTCTTAATCCAAATGAGAATTCCAATGAATTGCGTTTTCGATTAACCACATCAATCCCAAGAGGACAAACTCTTCACTTCCGCGACTTTGAAATACTGTATGGAGGGAGGCCCGAAAGCAGAACAGATAGTTTGTTGACCACAATTTCAAAACCCTACTATGACTATGTAGTGTCCGCAACGACCAAGCTTATCACATCCTACCATGATATCTTATTGGAACCGGACACGCTGGTATGGTCTCGCAACCAAATTAGGTCCCCACAATTCCTGATACGAGGCTCTTCCGGATCAGTTATATCGCCAGAAAGGGATATCGTCTTACGACTTGGAGGGTCATATTCTTCTCCTACATGGAAGGGTAATTATAGGCGAGAGGCGCCCAACTTTGTTGTTCAGGTAGATTCAGATAACCCCGCTCTTCTTTATCTTACACCCAAGAAGATATTGGATGAAGGTACCGAAATAAAAATACCGAGTATTCCTTTGGAAAACATTCAACGAGATGTTGGCGACATAACGGTAGAAATATCTTTTGATGGTGGTGAGAATTATCCAGTCAACAGAACACTTGTTCATGTGGCACAACCTTCCTTGATCTCATCAGATTCTGATTGGAGGCTACTCCGAAGCAGTAAACCTCAACCTCTCACACCTATTACGGTTGTTGATGGCAGTGACTACAGCTGTTTTGGCAAAGGGGATTCTCTTTCAATAATCCTTCCTCAAGAAAAGTTGGTCACGTTTTTGGATGAAACTCTCGAAAGTGTATCATTTTCAAGTGCCGCAAAGAATAAGGTTGGACAACCCATTTTATCCGAGGACCGGTTAAAGATGAGCATCCCCATTATAGAGACCTTTGACCTGCTCGAGAGCTTGGAGATAAATGGTCTTCTTGTTAAGTCGGAGAATAGAACTGCGAATGAAGAGTTCTATTTAAAGTTTTCCATAAAAGGGGATGCGAATTACAAAGCGCCTCCAGATCAAGTTTATATTGACCAGAAGAAAATAGCTATTTCACAAATCGATGTGCAGGTTGCGCAATCGCAAGTGATATACTCTCTTTTGGAATCCGCCTTTGAAATTCCTGCAATTCGGATTAGAGATGATCCTGAAGCTCCTTTCTTTAGTAAGGGTGATCGGTTGAGGTTGAAGTTTGATAAACCAAAAGGATACTATCTGGCTTTCAATAGGGAAAATTTGCGAGACTTCTCTTCCCACCAAATTCAAGTTTTTGACGATGCTATTGAAATCCTAGTCGTCTCTGAACTGCATAACGAAGAGATTGGTACATCAAGAATATTTTTTAAGAAACCATCAGCACCGATGGGACTGAATACACTACGATGTGAAATAGTAAAGGCTGGCACTTCAGACATGAAACCATTCTTTCTGGATATACCGCTAAAAATTGCGTTTTCGAGTGATGTCCCATCATTTGAATTGCGTGGGAATAAAGAATTCTTGGTCAACAACGTACCGACCCAACTGCCAGCTCTGGTTATCCACGAGGATAGTCTGCTCCAAACGCTGAAAAGAGGTAGCGAGATATTGGCGAGACTTCCTGTAGAGTTCAAGGGAGCTTGGAACGAGAGTAGTATTGAAAGAATACGCCTATCTGGGTCCGCCCCCCAGAAGATCAGGAACGTTCAATACCAAGATTCCTCCACATTTCTCATTAAAGTGAGGGAAGATTTCCTCCCAGGTGATTCTGTAATATTTCTTGGCGCTAAGGTTGAAGATGTTAGTGAACCTTCACAAGAGTGGCACGAATTGACTCTAGATTTGAATCACCCGAACGGCTCTGTAAAACATTTCAAAAAGAGGTCTAAATCGGGCAGTATCAGAGCAGGCGAAATCAGGCTTCTTTGGCCGCGAGAACAAAATGTCGTTCCTTCTGGGATTTATGACTCAAAGCAACTCGACCCGCTCAAAATTGTAAGGAATTCCGTGAGTCCTATAGACTCTCTCGGTATTACACAGTTCTTTTTGACTCTGGAGCCGCTGGAGGGCCAAAGGCGAAATGCTGCGGAATGGGATGGTAAGATGACCAAGACGGGACCATATAAGTTCCAGAATGACATCTTTGAATTGAATAGCTTGGATAGACACTCACTAGGGCTTCGAATAGAGGATCGCACCCGATCCCAAGATTTACTGGTCTTATCTGAACAGTTGGTACCTGAACTTTATTTGAGCGGTTTTAAAAGAAATGTCAATAGTGAGTATAGATTAGTTTTGCGCCTTGAACCAGACGGTCCTGCCATCGCCCAGTGCCCACATAAGATCGTTGTTGATTGGCAGGGTGAGCTGACCAACCTAGAAAACCCATTCAAAAAAGGGAAGAGAATTCGATTGTCTGTGATGCCGCTAGGTAAGGGCATTTTTGTTGACACTGAAAATACGGAGATTGTAATGAGCTATTCTGGTATACCTGTCTCAAAACCACCAGATGTCTTACTAAGTAATGAAATCAGTTTTGAACTGAATAATACTATCGAAAAAGGAACCGGCTTGGTTATAGAGAATGTGACTTTTGAATTTGCGCAAATGGAGCAAGATACTGTGATGGTTCTACCCAGAATTGGTGTTAACCCTGGATTCGGGGTCATACCACTTGTGGCGCGTCAAGTAATGGTAGTCAATACTGTAGCTAATGTTGTGAATATTCGAAAGTCCACTCTAAGTAAGGACGATGAATTCACTGAGGGGATCTTCATCAAAGGTGAATCAGAAGAATTTAAAAATGGTAAACTGACATTTGATCTAGAGTTCGATGTTATAACAGAACAGGATCCAGAGATGACAAAGATAAATAACTTTAGGCTCGAAGTGATGAAAAGGTTTTTCTCTACTGTTATTCCTCAGACAATTCCTGATGTCCAAGGGAATCAGATTATTTCCTCAGACTCATCAATAATTCTGACTAGTCAACTCCAAGCCTACGGTATAGGAATACAGAGATGGCAATATCACTATCTAAAGGCACTCATCTTACACTTTGCTGACGATGCTGCCGCTACCGATGCTTACGGAAGAGCAAAAGATCTGGGCTATAGCGCTGGGCATTATAATGACTGGCCGCCTATTGAGGGAAGGGATTCTCCAGAGAACCTGGTTAAGAATAGGGTAGAACGAGTTATAGAACTGACCAATGAGATACCGAACGATTTCTTTCTATCGGAGAATAGAAACCTCGATTCAGAAGTCATTAAGAATTTAGAAAATGCTGATGATCTGCTTCTCTCGGTACAGTATTACCTTGATTATATGAAATTCATTAAAGACCATAATCTTTTGGCTGATTTTTATGTGGCTAAAATTGATCTGGCCATCGCATTGGGGGACCTTACTGAAGCGGATCGTCAGTTGAATTTCCCCGGAAGAGATGTCACTAGACTGATACGTAATAGTGGAAGGCCTGATAAAAGTCAACTAAACAAACGTAAACAGAAACTTCAACGATTACTTAAGAATGAAGTGGTAGTTGCAAAAAAGGATTACCAGGGTACAAGTTTTTTGTCAAAAAGAGACCTGCCTTATAGGGTAGTCCTGGAAGATCAAACGGGAGAAGATGTCAAATTCCGTATCACGTCACTGAATGATCGGAGACTTATGAATGAAAAGTTGCGAGGAGATGAAGATTCCACTAATCTTTTGGCTGGAGGTATCTATACTCTTGATCCCGAAATCAAAGCTGATGGAAAAAAGATAAATGGATTGAACATAGTTTTCTCGCTGGTCGCACTTGCTCTACTGGTTTTGATATGAAAAGCATTTTTCTTTGTGCTGTCCTGGTTATATCTGCCTCAGTTTCCGTTGTTGCATCTCAAGGGGGAGATACTTCAGGGGTATCACTACAGCATTTCAAATATTATTACAGTAAGAGTAGTTATCATTTACCCGGCAAGTCTTGGAATGATACCCGGAAAATATTCGAAGAGAAAATTCAAACCATTGAGTCAGACACAATAAAGTCAGATTTAACTAATGAATTACTGTGGAAACTGATGTTTTCCAAATACCGATTTATGAATGGTGAGTTCAAGAAATTTGAAAACGACATTGTCAGTATTAAGGATGCAATAAAAAAGAACAATGCTCAAAAGGTTCCAATTAATCTTGTTCACATTGTAGAACAAGTGAGGGATGCAGAAAGGGATTACGAAGGAAGAGTCAAAAATGAACAAGATCCAAGTTTCGGCGATTTATATATAAAGATTCGGAATGAAGTTATTCCTGAAAAAAGTAGGGTAGTCGTTGTCAATGGTGATCCAGTAAAGATAATATGCAAGTTTCCAGAAAGCGGCCTGGATGACCTACAAAAGAAGCGTTTGGAATATTTAAATAGCGGATGGTTTATGGATGGTGCATCGGATTTAGGGTTTTTTCACAATACACGAGATTTATCATCCAGCTTTGGAGAATTGACCGAAGGTTACATTTTAAGCATTCCTTACTTGCCGATTCTCAAAAGAGAGCAAGAGTATATATTCATTTTGAGAGATGGAGAACGAAGAACAAAGCGATATAGGAAATCCTTCCATAAAGGGAACTTTGATAGAGAGATGCTTGAAATAAGTTATATGGAAGGTTGGTACTTAGATCCTGCGCCAGCACCGAATGAAATTGAAATACGGTTGCCAACTGATGGTTATACTGTTTATACAACTAAAGGTAACAGGGAAGTGACTAACAGGAATGATTATGAAATTGGAATCCGGAATGCTCTCAACCAAAATTTGATAGATCCGATGCCGGGTATTAGAAAGGCAGAGGACGAACAAAGTTATGTTGTCTATTACGTACCACATCAAGAGAATTTAGAGTTGAATGTCTTTGTGAAGAAAAAATCTGTAAGACCCTCATTTAAGATAAAAAATTACCTCATTTGGGTTGCGATCTCAATTGGGGTAGCTGCATACCATGCACAATAACCTGATTAGAGATTTCTTACTATCTTATTTCGCGTTATTACATATTGTATGTGGGCAGACATTTTCAGTTCAAAATGTCAAGGAAATTTCAATACCAAAAAAGGTAATTGAGCGTCCTCAGTTTTCCCTAGATAACAATTGGCTTAGTCTGGAAACATATTCAGATGATGGTATGGAAGTCTATTTTGTAGATCTGAAGGAAAGTAGTCAAGCGATACCGTTGAGAAAGACTCCGAATTCAAAAAACCCCATATATGCACATCAGGTAAGATGGTCTACGACTCGTGATGATGTGTGCTATTTCATAGGCAAGGATCAGATAGGGCAGTTTCACTTTTACGAAGTGAATATGAGCTACCTAGCATCGAATAGAGCATACCTTGATGATTTGTGCGAGAAAATCTTTGGGAGACATAATGTTGATATCTCGACATACGCTGTGAATAGAAATAATAAGTTCAGTGACTACTTCCTATTCGCTCTACCAGAGGAAACGAGGCGAGACAGCAGGATCGGCATATATACTTCATCTTTACAGAAGTACCCTGAATCTTATCAGGGTCTGCTAAATCATTTTACAATTAACTCCCTAAATCAACTTGCTTGTGTTAAGAGTAGCGATAATGATAAGAATCCAAAGATTGTTCTATTTGAAGATGATTTGGATCAGAAAACTGAAGTCATGGCAAACAAATCTGTTACTAGGGTGGCTGAGATAGAGCCAAAATTCTCAATTTATAGCCCTGGGGATTATCTAACTTTTTTAGCGACTGAAGATGACGATTCTGAATCGCGCGATTGGTATCTGTGGGCCATTAAGGATCCTTTTAACCCCAATTCGAATCCGAGAAAAATTGATGGTCCCATTGTGATTCGAGGAGAGGATATATCATTAAGTGATTTGAACTATGCCTGGTATCCAGACCGTGATTTCCTTTTCTATATACTGGAATCCAAAGATGGATCCAATCCGGTTTACTACTACAACATAAATTCAGGTCATAGACAGAAACTGGTAACAAATACTGAACGCAACATGTATATCAATTTCAGTCGCAGGGGGAACAAAATGGTCTTTGGAGCTCAAGGAAAGTCGAAAGAGCTCGATTTTTATATTAGAAAAGCTTATGTGGGTGACCTGGTCGTGCAATAATGACCAGTGTTCAGAATTATCTAATTCAGTCTCTAATCAAACCAATGCCAATTCACATAGTTCTTGTTATAATCGTTCGGCAATCAGTCGGTGGGAGTTCTTTAACCTAAAATTATAGAATCTTGATTAGCTGTTCCCACTTTATTCCACACCATATGTTGAACATACTCTGACCTAAGCAAAAGGTTTTCCTTTTTAGTGATGCAACCAGAGATCAAAAGATTTGCCTATTTGATGGTTTTCTTGTGCTCAAGTTTGTTGGTAGGTCAGAATAGTCCGCCTACCTCTGAAGACATTAGCGATACGACTGCTGAAGATTCTCCATTGAACATTGCCCTTGTTGCGAGTGATTCGGATGGAAAGATTGTAAGCTATTCCATTAGCAATCAACCTAGTAACGGTCAAGTTGAGACTACCGAGGTAGATTCAATATTCATCTACACTCCAGACCTGAACTTTTTTGGCTCAGACAACTTTTTCTATATTGCAGTAGATGATAGCAACGCCGTTTCCGATACGGCTACAGTATCAATTACCATCAATGCCGTAAACGATGTACCGGTAGCACAAGATGATGGATTTACCACAAATGAAGACAGTGAACTCAGTGGCAACGTTCTGGATAACGACAGTGATGTTGACAGTGCTACAGGTCCTTCGGAACATGCTCAGCTTACTGTTTCTCTGGTGAATGATGTTTCCAACGGAACGTTAACCCTTAACAGTGATGGAACTTTCAGTTATACGCCGAGCCAGAATTACAACGGTTCAGACGCTTTCACTTATGAGTTAAGTGATGGTGCTGGCGGGACAGATCAGGCTACAGCTTCAATTACTATAGCACCCATGAATGATCCACCTGTTGCGGTCATTCAAGAAGACTCAATTGTCGAAGTTGTGCCTGAAGGCTCAACTCAAACCACTATTACACTCGATGGTTCTGATTCTTATGACATAGACATAGACAATCCACAAGACTCGTTGATATTTGATTGGGATCAGTTAGTAGGTTCATCCGTAGGTGCACTAATTCAAGATTCTCAAATTACCTTCAATGGTGCTCCGGGGATTTACCAGTTTGTGTTCAGAGTAACTGATGATTCCCTTGCGTATGATACTGATACCGTAGATGTAAGAATTGGTCAACCAACGCTATTCATTGATGAGTATGTTTTTTTAAAGAATGACAATAGCCAAATCATCAATGCTGTTTATAGTGAGAATACGAATGCGGCAATGGGACGTGGGTCCAGTCAGTTTATAATCAGGATACCGCAGGAATCAACTGTTTCTGTCGAGTTCGATTTCTCCCAGGAATTACTTGCGTTTGATAGTGATTTTATTTCGTTTGATGAGGCAGCCTCTAGCCAGAATGAATTATACTTTGATATAAACCCTTCCGGTGAGTTCTTGCCCGATGGCTTTGAAGTAACAGTTAGTGGTATAAAAGTCAATACACTGGACGAAGTTGAGAAGTTTGTTCTAGAACTATCCCTATTGGATGAAGAGCTTCAATTTGAAAAGCAGAGTGTTATTGATCACACCAACAATACAATTCGCGTGGGGAATCCTCAGCTCGACTTTAATGCTAAACAAGTTTTTGTACTGAGTGACGGTGCGACATTGGATTTAGGTACGTTAACCTATACAGAGTCTCAGGTTGCAGGTGTTGGATTGCAGAGTCGGGGGATAGACATTGTACTTCCTTCAGGCAGTTTTTCATGGGTCCAGGTTGATCCCAATGGAAGTGGTGAAGGTTATACTGGTTACTCATATCAAGGGGACACATTACATGTCGACCTTGATCATGATTTAGAGGGTGGAGAGAGTTTTAGTCTAACATCTTTGCGATTAAGCACGTCTGGAACTCAGTCCGCGTTACCGTTGAGTCTAATGGTGGATGATTTAGGAGGGGTTGATGATTTAACTGATAAGACGATACGGGTGGGGCAACCAAGTTTAAAGATGAATTCAGAGGATCAGGTATTTGTATTGAATGATGGTGTAGTGACCATAGACAATATGACTTATAGTGAAAATGGAGTTGCGGGTACAGCTATAACTGGTAGGGATATTTTAATAGATATTCCTACGTCGATATCGGCGAAATGGGATGAAAGCGCTATAATAACTGCAACACACGTTGGAACCCAAGGATCAGTGGGTCTGGTGACTTTTGAGAATTCTGGAAAGACACTTCGTTTGGAAGTTTTAAATGACTTGGGTTCTAATTCAGAAGTAACGATATCAAGTCTACGATTATTACTTCAAGCTGTTAGTGCGAGAAAGGGTCTGGAATTGCGTGTGAATGATGTGGGAGCTCGTGATGCGGTTTCTGATAGGCACATACGAATTGGCGATCCAAAAATATCTTCAGCATACGAACAAGCTTTTATCGTGGGAGAAACATCCTTAACCATGAGTCCAATTATCATTGTAGAACATTCTACTGAGGCTTCTATCACGGCGCAGGATGATATTCAGATCAAAATCCCTGAAGGGTTTTCAATGGTTTGGAGTAGAGTACCAACCTCCATTACAGGTGCTGCTGCTATAAAGGTGGGAGCATCTGAGATTACGGAAAATGGTCAAACCCTATTAATTAATGTGAAAGAAAATAACGATTTTGCAGCTGGTGATTCACTTATTCTGAGTGGGGGATTATTCACCACATCATATCCAGTATCATCCAGGGATTTTCTTCAGCTTTACATCAATTCACATGATCCAAGCTATGATGATGTGGACGATTATTCTATCAGAGTTGCAGCACCAAGCATTCAGCTTGCAGATGAGACCGTACTTGTGGTAAACGACACATCAATTGTGCTTCCTAATATTCAAATACGGGAGGCTGATCAGGCAGCTGGGATTTTGGCTGGAGAAAACATATCCATAAGATTTACTAGTTCGGACGTGAAGTGGAGCACAAAGGTGAAATCACCAGAATTTACGGGTGATATGGCCGATAAGGTTTTGGTTGATATATCATATAGTGCTGATAACTCAGAATTGATAATTGAACCGATGAACGATTTCCAAGAAGGTGGGATACTCATTATAGCAGGACTCGAGATCGATGCAACGACTGAAAGGGTCTTGGCATGTTCCCTTGAAATAGCGGTTCGTTCTGATTCTGATTTCTATTTACCTCAAATCGAGACCGGGGGAGTAATAAGAGTAAGTAAGCCAACTTTTTACAGCAGTGATGTTCAGAGAGTTCATGTAGATCAAAGTTCTGTCAAAGTCAAACCACTCGTTGTGGGTAATGATCCAGATGTGCCATCAATTCATAAAGATCGTTCCATCGTTCTAATGGCTCCAGAAGGAGCTATTTGGGATACCAGTCTAACGTTAGTGAGCTTTGGCGGATCAGCTCGCTACGGAGTTGAAAATGTTATTGATTATAAGCATGGTGGAAAAAGTGCCGTAATTGAAGTGAATCGGAATTTTTCTTCTTCAGATTCATTAATAATTCAAGATATACGTCTCATTCCTATTGATACAACCGCTTCTTTGTCATATATCGGCTTATCATTGCCAATGAATGGAGATCCTTTTACGAGAAATATTTTAGATACGCAACCCACTCAATTTGGGAGGACCACGATTTTGTTTCCTACACAACGTTTTATCAAGGGAAGTCGGAAGCAAACAATAATTGGCGAATTAGTTATAAAGGAGGGAGAGTACAGTGCCCTTATTGATCCTTTGACGGATATCAAGTTGGTTCTTGATGAGAGTGTTCACTTGAAATGGGATTCAAATCAATCTTTGGGTACCAACACAGCCGGGATGTCAAATAAAGTTCGATTACAAGATGTCTATGTTGATCCGGCCAACGGGATGGATAACATATTGATCATTCCTGTAGATGAAGTTTTTGAAAGCTCCGATTCTTTCACTATTACGGATCTAAAGATTTTGAACAACTCATCATTCACCGACAGTTCTTCCGTCGGATTCATGAGCCTACTTTTTGGAAGCTATGGAACAGCAGATTTCTTTACCGACTTTAATGATAGCTTAATACTCGGAGCACCAATGTTTTTTATGGAAGATGATCTGTTCATCTTAGCCACTGAAGATGGGAAATATTCTCTTCCTGAGTTGATCCTAAAGGATGATATATTGCCAATGCTTTCTAGAAATAAAGACTTTCATCTTTCTTTACCTGGTAATCTTGATGGAAGTTGGATCACGACCAATTTTGTAATCCCCGATGCCATAAGTGATTTTGAACTGATTGGAAGTAACCTTGTGTTCAACTTCTCAAATTTCTTTAATAATAATGATCCTGTTGTTTTCCAAGGTCTTGAATTGTCAGGAAGATTTGATGCGGATACATCATACTCTATTTTCTTGTATGAGCCTAATAACGATGACACTCTGGCTGTGAACCTAAATGATATTGTTGTGGGGCAACCAGAGTTATTGTTGGATCAACCAAGATTTTGGCTTGATACACTTATTACGGAAAGATTGGATACCATAACAATACAGGAATCCAAGAACAGTATCCTTCCTTCCACGGTCAAGTTCATTAATTTCATGCCGCAGCTTTTTAGATGGACTAATCCAGATCAGATAATTATCCCTGGTCATCCCGAGTACGATGTAAGTCTAAGTGATGATGGTACCGTTTTGACATTTGAAGATCTTAGCAGAGAAGCCAAAGAACTGACAATCGCAAATCTCGGTTTAAAGTTGCAATCGGATGCGTTTAATGACACTCAAGGTATTGATTTCAAGGTGCCTATCATCGTAGAGTATCATTCACCTTATAATGTGATGACATGGGTGTCCTCTGATAGTCTTGAGTTTGAACCATCCCCTATAATTACTGTACCCACATTTGTGTCGTCAGGCGAGGATTCGGGATATATCGAGTTGGTAATGAATCCCATCTTCGCAGATTATACGGACTATCCAGATGAATCTGACTTGACTCTCAAATTCTACAATCGTGAAACGGATGATCTCATTGAGACATTCAGTTTTGAGGGAACAGATATCATTCTTATGGAGACACTGACTGTTGTCAGCGATCCGGAATTCTCAGTGAATAACGTTCATCTCGTTCGCTATATTCTCACAGATTCCGTTATCACTATTATTAATAATATCATAGAGCGTACCCCGGTCGGTACCGTAGCCAGAATCATGTATGAGCGACCTTTACTCAATGAATTCAAGATGTCATCTGGTGTTCAGGGTTTGTCTAAGGTAGGAGCTGGTGTTTATTTGAACAGTATGAGACAAGTTCCACTGGAGGTTAAAACTAAACCTTGGCCAGAAGGTCAGTGGAGCGGGAATAGTCCCAGAGCATGGGACTTGAATTGGGGGATTCAGGATCCTACGCAGACTCATTTGATGAGAAATAGCCGCTATTATAATCCTAATTCTCGTGATTTTTCGATTCGATTTGAGAACCCTATTTCGGGAACAGTTCAGTATCAATTCTATAACAGTTCCTTAGGGGAAACACTACCAGAATACACGACTGAACCACAAGTTGGTATTGATAGCGTACAAGTTCCGGGGGCACACTTCCTAGAAAATGAGTTTCCCGAAGGTATCTATAGTATTAAAGCATTAATCGAACGATCAGGTGAGTTCTCTTTTCCCTTTATTAAGGATATTCTGCTGGATTCCTCACCTCCAGTCGTTGATGGTATTAGTCCACTTCCTGGACTGAGGGAAGACAAAACCTCGGGACATATTATAACAGACCATGACACCTTGCAACTTTGGCTAAAGGAGGCGCCTATTTGGGTGGTTGCTGATGATTATAATGGTTTTTCCTTCTCCAATTCAATCTCATACAGTTTGGATATTGTCATTGATGGAATGGATACTTTGTCTGTTGACTCAGGTGCTGTTGATTTAAGCCACGATTTTTCAGCGAAGATCGACTATCACCTCAGAGATATCTTGCCGAATTCAAAAGACGGCTTCCTAAACATCGAGCTCAGACTAGAAGATTATGCGGCTAATATGTGGAATGGGTCTTTCCAATATACTTTGAGGACTGGTAGGGAAGGGAAAGACCTTGCTGAAAAGATGTTTAACTTCCCAAACCCCTTCAGTTCTACCAGTGGTGAGGGTACCAACATACGTTACACACTCCTCTCAGATAGATCAGCTGGAAAGTTAGTCGTTTTTGATTCGAGTGGAGACTTGGTATACCGGCATGTTCTGGATGATTCTGAGTTAAAGGCAGGAACACATACTTTCTTCTGGGAGGGATATTCTCTGTTTGGTTATAGGCTGGCGCCCGGTATATACTTTGGATTCCTTGAGGTAGATGGTGAAATCGTCAAATCCAAGATAGCTGTTATAAACTGATGTCAAAGCATTTTTTCTTGATTATCCTATTTCTTGTTTCAATAGCGGGTGCCGATGAAATATCGGGATCGGGCGCTTTTCTGGGCATCGGTCCTTCGGCTCAATCCGCGGCTCTCGGTAACACTATGCACTCTGTTATAGGATCTCCTGCCGCGTTATTTTTTAACCCCGCGAATTTAGGTTTCACGGACGTTGGGAATGCGTATTTCAATGCCAGCACTGACCAATTTTTGGGGAGCTACAATTCGTTTGGCATTCTCTTTCCATTAGGACAGGTGAACATTGGGATGGGTTTTTCCAGTTTGAAGATCGATGAGATTGAAGAGTACGACTCGGATGCTGTCTATCAGGGGTCTTTCGTGAGTAGTGATGTAGGCTTACTAATAGGCATCGCCTATTTTCACAGAAAAATGTCTTGGGGACTTTCAGCAAAGTATGTGAATAGCTCACTTTCTTTGGCGAGTCCTGAAGAGAGTCACACCTTCGGGCTTGATATTGGTTTTACTTCTCAACGATTTGGAATCATGAGCATACCCATAACCCTAGGATTTGCTGCAAGCCGCTATTTTACTCAGAGGGATGCCGATTTCATCGAAGAGTATATTCCTTCAAATGCGGTATTGGGATTGAAAAGTGATTTTTCCTTAACTGCTCCAGTCCAGGGGTTGGAAAATATAATTTTTTCTCCAGTTGTAGACTTGATTCTTCAAAAAACTATGCCAGTAAGACTGCATTGGGGGTTTGCCATAAACCTAGAACCGAGGCTATTTGATCGCACTGAGACTGAGTTGAAAATTATGTTGGGACAGAGAGGTTTATTTATTGAAAACGGTTCGAACATAACCAGTCATGAGATGAATGATATTACTAAAAGATTCAGCTTAGGCTTAGGATTGGCACTATTTTTGCCAAAATATAAATTGCAATTGGACTTGTGTCAAGATTTGGCAAACAGATATGACTTCAACAGGACTTTTTTGACTTTGGGCTTGAGCTGGTGAACTAACTGAGGAGTAAAGTTATAGCCGGAATGAGTAATGAACAGATTAAAGAAAATTATGATGCTTTGAGGTGACTGAAAATATGGTAGGAATGATAAGTCTTATACCTAAATAAAACCTTTCTTATTTATGCGGCTTCATTAGCCCTGTTAAAGTTGATGACAGCGTAAACATGGCCAGTGCCGCAGTAGCATATATGATATATCCAAGACTTGTGCTGCTCAAAGAGGGCTTTTTGGAAAACAAAATTATGAAGAAATTGGGATCGATGTTGAAATACTGAGGCGTGATCCAGGATATAAATTGAGCGATCCATTGGCTTAAGAAATACCCGACAAACGTCGTAATAAAAAAAATAATAATTGTTTTCCAGTTCATAATTTCCCTTGTTTTAACGTCTATGCTTAATATTGTATCAATCTCTGTTGGTGCCTTAATTTAAAAGAGCCTAACGGGAACATATATCATCTAGAAATAAAAAAGGGGGCAGGATTCTGCCCCCTTTTCTTGCCAAACCGTCAGTTCTCCTTGACGAGTTTGATGTTGTTGGTCAGTAGCTCCATTGTGTACAATATTGAGTTGTTGAGCAGCCAGTTTATTTCGCTCACTACAAACTCACTTACCTCTATCTCCTCATCTTTTTGCTCTCTGCACCATCTTGGTTTTTCCAACAAGTCCATCGCCACACTAAGATTTAACGATGTGAGGCGTTGTGCTTCCTTTAGAGAAGCATTCAGACTAAGGAGGTTATGTACACCCTGGAGACCTGACACAATGCGACCTTTCTCGGCATCAGTCATCTAACCTCCGTGGTTTTCACGCCCCAAAAGCCGTATTAAGGCATTTAGAACAGCCACGAAAATACTTACAAAGTGAATACAGTCGGCGATTTATTTACAAAATGTTAAAGAGAACATAGTTTTGATTCTATATAAGTAAGTTTTACATTGGTTTCGCGAGAGAGGTTTCTATCTTGGCAAGGTCGATTTTCTTGGCTGACTAAGTTATGAGATAAATTGAAACTTTCTACATGTGCATCTCTCTTTTCATTCTGTTTGTCCCATATATATGCTAGCCCTACGGCCGAAATAGTAGAACAGGTTTCCTCAGTTGTAGTTGTTCATGTGGTGGCTGGAGAATGTAAAATTTCAAAACCAACTCAATAATGGATTTAATATATCAAAACCCATTCAGGGTATTAGGTCTGCCTGTCACTTCAAGTGATAAGGACATAGCCAAGAGAATTGGTGATATTTCCTTATATGCTCAAATGGGTAAGCCGATGGAATATGATGTGGATCATTACTTTCCTACACGACCAATCCGTACTGAGGAATCAGTAGAAGAAGCAAAGCAGGCAATTGAACAACCTTACAACAAACTTTTTCATGCTCTTTTTTGGTTTTGGGAGGAGGCAAAAAATACCGTTGATAAAATGGCGTTTAATGAATTAAAGAGTGGCAATATTGATAAAGCTTTACAGTTTTGGGGAAAGGAGATAGAGAAGGGTGCTAATTCGCGCAATAAATCTAATCGAAAGAATCTTGCTATACTTCTACTTGGATTGTCCCAAGAAGGAGGAGTTTTAAATAAAGAGTATTTTTTGAATAGTTTATCAATTTCTGGTGAGTTTATAGCTCGTGGAGACTATGAGCAATTTTCTAATGATGTGTTGGGTACAAAGCATAATGTAGAGGTGATGGACATAGTAAATCAGTACGTGGATGAAGAGGTTTCAACCGCGAAACAATATTTAGGAAAAAGGAAGAGCAAGCATAAAGTCACTGTAAAGGAAGTATTAGATGAATTTTCGTCTTACCCGGATGATATTAGAGTTGAAATCCAAGACAAGTTTATAAACAAGAATGTCCACAATATTGAGAAAGAGATAGAGATTGCTCAAGAGAGAAGACAAGAAGATGTAACTAAATCAAACAAAGCCGGATTTAATCTTTATGATAACACTAAAGAAGATTTAAAAAAGTTAGAAGTGGTACTCTCAAAATCAGACTTAAAGTACCAATTGATCGCTGATAAACTGGCTGAAGAAATCTTACAATGTGGGATAGATTATTTAAACGAACATTATGAATCAGAAATTGACCCCGGGAAAGAAACAGTTGAATTAGCATACCATGCAAAAGAAATTGCTATTGGGAGTAAAGCCAGTGAAAGAATAATTGAAAATATTGATTTCTTTGAAAATTACATAAATGAAAAACCAAAAAGGGAAAAATTAGAAACTGTAAAAAATGAAGTTAGTTTCATTAAAAATAAGTTGAGTGGGTTCCAAAGTAGAATGAATACAATAGATAATGCGAAGGATTTAATTAATTCATGCATGGAGAAATTAACAGTAATAAAAAATAATGTAGGGTATAATAATGAGTATTATCTCGAATTAAGTTCTGCAGTTGGAAATAGCGCATATGGTATGGTTGTCTCAATAGTTAATATCGAGATGGAGAAATATAATAAATTTATGGAATATATGAATAAAAAATTTATGTCTAAACAGTATGGAATAGGGGGGTATAGTTCAATGTGGGGGCCCGAACCAGAACATTATGGACCGCTACAATTAAAAGAAATAATTATTCAAGCCTGGGAAGTGACAAAGATTACAAATAAACTTGATATGTCAGAAGATTTTAGAGCCAATTTTGAAAAAAATAGAACCACAATAAAATCAATTTGCAAAAATTTAGATATTTCCACTAGTGAAGGTTGTTACATCGCTACAATGGTATACGGTTCATATGAAGCACCTGAAGTAAAAATATTACGTAAAGTAAGGGATGAAATCATTGTCCCAACAATTGTTGGAAGATTATTTTTAAAATTATACTACAATTATTCACCATGGATTGTTGATAAAACAAAAAATGGGAGCTTTTGTCAATCATTTTTTAGAAAGATTTTTAAGCCATTAATTAATTTTTATAAGGTTAAAGGAATAAAATAATGGACATGTTAATTCCGTGAGATTTGAAAGTGAAGGTTCTCAAATGTTTAAGTTGATTTTAATTATAAATATATTGTTATTTGGTTTGTTTACAGATCTTTGTAGCCAAACATCAGTAGTAAAAAGCTCAAATGATTCACTAGGTGTTAAGTTAGAATCAATCAAAAACAAAATTCACCAAATTGATAAAAGTATTGAGGGTTTTGAAGATGATTTAAATAAAATAGAAAATATGATAAATGAAAATTTATCTATTTCCACTTCAAAGTTTAATGAATTAAGCAATACTATTAATTCTTTGTCGGATAGTTTACTAACAAAAGAAAATGAAATTAGTATTTTGAAAATTAGAGAGAACCTTTCATTCAAACGGGCATTTTTAGAGGCAAGGTTAAAAAAAGGTAAGAATGATTATTTTGAATGGAATGGAAAACTATATAAAACAGATTTTGAAGATGAGAGTAAAGCTTCACCTACTATTCTTGAAATTGAAAAATTAAGAGTTCTCAATGAAGAAAAACAAAACGAATTTAATAATGCTATTATCCAAGCCAATTCCAAAGTGGATTATTTAAATAAATTAATTGATGACAGTAAAAACCAAATTAAAAATTTAAATAAAACTATCACTGATCAAACACTTTATTGGATTATTGCAATTTTAATTCTCTTAATATTAGTATTTTCAATCTTCTTTTTTCTCAAAACTAAAGTAATAGAACAAAAAGATACACTGTCGTCATTAAAAAATGCTCAAAAAGAATTGGAGAATGAATCAATTCAATTATTTAATAAAATAATTCAGAATTTTGAACAAAAATTAGATATTGCTTCCCAACAATCTCCACGGACTAAAGAAATTGATCATTCACTACCAATTATATTGGGTGAAAATATCCACCGAATGAAAAAGAAATTAAAAACCATGGATGAATCTCAAGCAACAAAGGTTTTAAATAAACGAATAGAAACCCTTGAAGAAAAACTTAATGACATGGGATATTTAATTATTGATCTTGTTGGAAGGAATTTTGACGATGGTATGGAACTTGGTAAAGCACAATTTATCCCGGATCCCAATTTAAAGGCTGGTGAACGGATAATTTCGAGAGTCATCAAACCACGTATCACTTACAATGAAAAGATAATTCAAAATGCCGATGTTGAAATTAGTCAAGGTGATTAAAAAAACCTAATAGGAGAAATTATGGCACGTACAAAAATAGATTATGGAATTGATTTGGGAACCACAAATTCTTCAATTTCACGAATGGAAAATGGTGTTCCAATTATTAAGAAAAGTACAACTGGAAGTACACAAACTGATACTACATCTTCTTGTGTTTCGTATAATAAAAAACAAAAAAACTTTGTTGGAAATAAAGCCTATAGAATATTAGCAAGTGAAAGATTAAGTGCTTTTCGTAAAAACGACCCAAAACTCATTAATACTTTCGAGGAGTTCAAACGTACAATAGGGACAGATAAAGAATATGAATGTAATAATATGGGAAAATCTTTTTCATCTGAAGAACTATCATCTGAAGTATTAAAAACACTTAAAGGTTACGTACGTGATGAAGATATTAGTTCGATTGTTATAACTGTTCCTGCCAAATTTCAAGGCTACCAAGATGATTCTACAATGAAAGCTTCTCAACTTGCGGGATTTCAACACTGTATTTTATTGCAGGAGCCTATTGCTGCATCAATGGCTTATGGGATTGACTCTAAAAATTTCGAGGGTGAATGGCTTGTATTTGATTTTGGTGGTGGGACATTTGATGTTGCATTAATGAGATCAAATGAAGGTATTTTGAAAGTGGTTGATACAGAAGGTGATATGCACCTTGGAGGTAAAAACATTGA
>Ga0187833_10000630_pt1 | contig 40911 bp, 38 predicted proteins | sample ETNtaG_37_FD_167968 | JGI IMG/M metagenome (GOLD analysis project Ga0187833, IMG submission 167968) | Marine microbial and viral communities from oxygen minimum zone, Eastern Pacific Ocean - ETNP2014_SV_400_PacBio MetaG (Illumina Assembly) | ecosystem: Environmental > Aquatic > Marine > Hypoxic...
TTTGACTTTGTCAAGCCACAATTTATTGCGTTTGACTTTGTCAAGCCACAATTTATTGCGTTTGACTTTGTCAAGCCACAATTTAATCTCTATCAAGGTCAGAGGCGGTTACGTCATCATTCTCAGCATCGGAAGGAATGAATCGTTTTCCATCCGCCCATTCACCCAGGTCAATTAATCTACAACGTTCAGAACAGAAAGGACGATAGGTGCTTTGTGAGTTCCAGGGCACAATTTTCTGACAATTTGGACATTTAACAGTCAATTCGCTCATTGTTCTGCCAGGTTCAGATATTGTTGGTGGAGCTGAGTGATTTCGCGATCCAATTGCGAAAAATCACCATCGTTGACGATAACATCATCTGCGTATTTTAACCTTTCTTCGCGACTGGGTTGTGTCTTCATGATTGCCCTGATCTGTTCAGGAGTATTTGAATCACGTGTTGCTACCCTTTCAATCTGTACTTCTGGCGAGACGTCGATCACAAGTCGCCTGTCTATCCAGGGTGATCGTCCGCTGCCACTTGAGAGCATCAAGATGGCATAAGGAGATAAGGCGTAATCCAGGATTCTTCGTAGCTCCTGCAGGATGGCTGGAACTGTGACTGATTCAAGCCATCTCCGTTCCGTAGCGTTGGAAAAGACAATCTCTCTCAACGCTGCTCGATTCAATTCTCCATTCTCAAGCACATCAGAACCAAAGTGTTGGCTAATCTTCTCCAGAGCCTGTGTACCGGGTTCGACCACGACACGTGCAGCAACGTCGGCATCTGCGATGGTGATTCCTCTTTCGCCAAATCGATCAGAAACGGCAGTTTTGCCGCTACCTATGCCGCCCGTGAGTCCGACTACAAATACCATCAAAATGCCGTGAACTTTAAATACATTTGTGTGATTTCATTACCCCAGAGCAGAGCTATCCAACCCGCTATTGCCAGGAAAGGTCCGAAAGATATTGGAACAGCACGATCTCGACCAAAGAAAATCAATGCGCCGCCAATAATGGCACCAGCCATGGATGACAGAATTACAATTAACGGTAACATCTGCCAACCCATCCACGCGCCGAGCATAGCCAACATTTTGAAATCACCGTACCCCATGCCTTCTTTTCCGGTAACGAGTTTGAAAACCTGAAAGACTGACCAGAGAACCAGATAACCCGTAACGGCGCCCCAAAAAGCGTTGCCAAAAAGTGTTATCAGATCAAAGTAGTTACAGATTAAGCCAAGCCACAACATTGGTAGAGTGATATCGTCAGGTATGAACTGATGGTCAAAATCGATCAGTGCGAGCGATAGTAAAGCCCATGTCAGGATGCAGCAGGTCAAACCTGTTAGATTCAGACCGAAGTTCAAGATCACAATTGCAGTGAGAACACCCGTTACTAGTTCGATGAGCGGGTATCTGGGAGATATCCGATTACCACATGAGGAACATTTGCCTTTGAGGAACAGGTAACTGACTATCGGGATATTTTCCCATGGTTTGATGGTGTAGTCGCATTTCGGACAGTGCGAGTTTGGGAATATCAGGTTATAGGTCTCAGATTCCTGTGCCTCTTCTGCCTGGCCCAGGACCTCGTTAGCTTGCGACTCCCATTCTTTTTGCATCATGATAGGCATGCGGTGGATAACGACGTTCAGAAAGCTGCCAATCAGCGAGCCAAATACCAAACTGATGGCGAATACTTGCAGTGGGTACTCTGCCTCGAACAAGGCAAGCTGGCTGATCATAGAAAACTGCTTAGGCTGCCTGGTTAATGACCGCCCCCTCCACCGATTGCGTCACCCATGGAGAATATGGGCAGATACATCGCAACAATGAGACCACCAATTACGACACCCAGGAATGACATGATGACCGGTTCAATCAAACTGGACAGACCATCCACCGCGTTGTCTACCATTTCTTCGTAGTAGGTGGCTGCTTTGTCAAGCATGGCGTCGAGTGCACCTGATTCTTCGCCGATCGAGACCATCTGGATCAACATGTTGGGAAAGACACCGGATTGCCTCATGGAGTAGTTAAGCTGGACACCGCCAGACACCTCCTCTTTGATCTTGACGATCGCCTCATAGTAAATGATGTTACCTGCGGCACCAGACACTGAATCGAGAGCATCGACCAGCGGCACACCTGCAGCAAAAGTTGTCGATAGCGTGCGAGCGAATCTTGCAATACAGGACTTGTCTAGTATGTCACCCAAGACCGGGAGTTTTAGCATCAGGCGTTCCTGCCCATCTCGTATTTTCTTGGAGCGTTTGTGCATTTCCCTGTAGGTAAAAAAAACTGCGGCGATCGCGGCGACGATCATGAACCACCATTCCTGCATGAAACGAGACATGTTCACAACCATCTGGGTGAACTCGGGCAGTTCGGCACCAAATCCTGCGAAGATCTCTTCAAACTGGGGAACAACCTTCACCAGCAACAGACCTGATACAATACCGGCTATCACCAGTATAGCAATTGGGTAGTTCATGGCGCTTTTAATTTTCGCCTTTATTGCTTCTGTTTTTTCCTTATAGGTCGCCAGTCGATCAAGCATGGTTTCAAGTGCACCAGATTGCTCACCTGCATCAACAAGGTTACAAAAAAGATCGTCAAAGTGTTCTGGATTTGTTTTGACAGCGGAGGAAAAGGAATTACCGGCGGAAACGTCGTCTCGGATTCTAAGAATAAGCGCTTTCATTGAAGCGTTGTCCATACCGTCCGCCACAATCTCAAATGACTGCACCAGTGGGACACCGGCTTTCATCATTGTTGCGAGTTGTCGGGTAAACAGTGCGATATCTGCTGGGGTTATTTTTTGCCCGGCACTGAGGAGTCCGGCTAATAGACCGCCCTTTTTGGTTACCTTGGTCGGGTTGATACCCTTTTTACGTAATTCTACTTTGGCAACAGTGGCACTTCTGCTGCTAATTTCGCCCTTGGTCTTTTTGCCTGATTTATCTGTGCCTTGCCAGGTGAATACGTTGTTAGCTGCAGCCATAATAATTCCTCATCTAATGCCCGCTCGTCACACGGTCGACTTCATCCAGACTGGTCACACCGTGTTTAACCTTCACCAATGCTGACTCATTGATATTATTGTAGCCTTGGGCTGCGGCGACTTCAGCGATCTGCAATGCATTGCCATCTTCCATGATGATCTTTGAGATTTTCGGTGTAATTTTCACCACCTCGTAAATCCCGACCCGGCCCTTGTAGCCAGCGGTACACTTGTCACAACCCTTGGGACCAAAAATCTCGATACCTGAATCCACATCAGCTTCTGAAAACCCCTTTTCGATTAGCGCCGGTTTTGGGATGTCCAGTTTTTCTTTACAGTCACACAGGCGACGAGCTAATCGCTGTGCGACGATAAGGTTCACCGAAGTCGCCAGATTAAATGCAGCGACACCCATATTACGTAGTCTAGTCAAAGTTTCAGGCGCTGAGTTTGTATGCAGCGTTGACATCACCATGTGACCGGTCTGAGCCGCTTTGATCGCGATTTCGGCGGTTTCGAGGTCTCGAATCTCCCCAACCATCACGATATCGGGGTCCTGCCGGAGGAAGGAACGCAGGGCTTCGCCGAAACCCAGACCTACCTTGTGATTTACAGGACATTGATTGATGCCATCGAGGTTGATTTCAACGGGATCTTCCGCTGTGGAAATATTAAGTTCGGGTGTATTTAGAATATTGAGCCCAGTGTAGAGCGAGACTGTCTTGCCGCTACCTGTTGGGCCTGTCACCAGAAACATACCCTGAGGTTTGTACAAGGCTTCCATATAGAGAGCCTTCTGATCATCCTCATAGCCGAGTGCGTCAATACCCATCTTCGCGCTGCTTGGATCGAGAATTCGCAGACAGAGTTTCTCGCCAAAAAGCACAGGTAGCGTATTCACCCGAAAATCGATAGATTTTGATTTTGAAGTCTTCAGCTTAATACGACCGTCCTGGGGGACACGACGTTCAGAAATATCCATCTGTGACATGACTTTTAATCGAGCAGAAATTCTGGGTGCCAGATTAGTTGGTGGCCTGGCAACTTCATGCAGAACACCGTCAGTGCGGAAACGGACCCGGTAGGATTTTTCAAATGGCTCGAAATGTAAGTCCGATGAACCAGCCCTAATCGCATCCAGAAGCATCTTGTTAATAAACCGGACCACGGGTGTATCGTCTGTCGCATTGCCAGCGTCTTCTTCATCACCTTCTTCATCAACCATCTCAAGACTTAGATCAACGTCTTCGTCGTCAAGATCTCCCAGACCGCCACCTTCCTCAGCCTCAAGAAAAGCCTCGATAAAAGCAGTCAGCTTGTTTTCTTCAACCAACACCTCCTCGGTTGCTATACCGGTTTGGAAGCCGATATCTTCAAGTCCTTTTCGGTTGGTGGGATCAGATACTGCTACAAACAGACGGTTGCCACGATGGAATATCGGAATGGCGTGATTGGCCCTGATGAGTTTTTCATCTACCATATTTTTTGGCACAGATTCGGGATCCAGGGCTGAGAGATCCAGTAGTGGTGTGCCGAATTCTTCAGAAGCGGAATTTGCGATATCTTTCGCACTGACCAGTTTGTTTTCAACCAGGTGAGTAACGAAAGGAACCCGTATTTTTGCTGCCTCCTTAGAGGCATTGCGAGCGGCACTTTCTTCAAGAAGATTATCTTCAACCAGCCTTCTTGCCAGCCCGCTAAGTTGGCTCGGGTTTGCTGCCATAATTGTCGAATCCTGCTTGAAATTGAGGCAATACCCTCGTACCCTATCTCATAGAGGCAGTGGGTTTTTGTGCGCTGTTTTTTCAGAGCCCACTTGTTTTCGAAAGTTTACAATTCGCTCTTTATGGTGTCGATAGCAAAGGTCATCTTAATGCAGGGAATTTAGGCCGCTTCAGAGAAAAAGTGACAAAAATTGTCACATCCTGACGTCCGATTTCGGAATTGGAACGCTTTGCGTGACACGATTGGATAAATATCCGGGGTTATCCCGATGAACGGCCAAAATATACCGATTCTGCTTTGGCACGGCATTTGCGGTCATTAGGGCCAGGCTGCTGTTTAAAGCGAATTCGATAGACAGTCTCACATTTAACTATTATTGGAGTTCATGTCAATGAATAACAAACTGCAAAAAGGTTTCACTTTGATCGAGCTGATGATTGTTGTTGCGATCATCGGTATTCTTGCCGCCGTTGCCTTGCCTGCCTATCAGGATTATATCAAGACAGCTAATATGACCAAGGTTACTGCCCACTATCAGGAAGCAGTTCGTCTGGCTCGTTCAACTTACACAAAAGGTGCCACTCAGACCGCTCTGGGTTTGGCTTCTACGGTACCCACGGCTGCAGCTGCCTGGATATTAATCTTTAATCCTCAGGGAAATCTGGCACCAGGTGGCGGCGCTGCATATGTAACTGGAGCGGCTGATGCCTCAACGGGAGCCATCGGGGTAACGGCCGCTGACGCAACCCAAGTCGTTATTGCTATGGGTGCCTACGAAGACCTCACCGCTGACTCAGAAACAATAACTGCTGCTGATGCGTTATAAGATCTGCCTTCAGACTTAGTCTGAAAACAAAGAAAACCGATAAGGATTTCCTTATCGGTTTTTTTGTGCGCGCAGGCCAGGCTGCTGTTTAAAGCGAATTCGATAGACAGTCTCACATTTAACTGTTATTGGAGTTCATATCAATGAATAACAAACTGCAAAAAGGTTTCACCTTGATCGAGCTGATGATTGTTGTTGCGATCATCGGTATTCTTGCCGCCGTTGCCTTGCCTGCCTATCAGGATTATATCAAGACAGCTAATATGACCAAGGTTACTGCCCACTATCAGGAAGCAGTTCGTCTGGCTCGTTCAACTTACACAAAAGGTGCCACTCAGACTGCTCTGGGTTTGGCTTCTACGGTACCTGGGGTTGGGGATATAGCTGAATGGATATTAATCTTTAATCCTCAGGGAAATCTGGCACCAGGTGGCGGCGCTGCATATGCAGCTGGAGCGGCTGATGCCACAACAGGAGCCATCGGGGTAACCACCGGCAAATCCTCAGTTACTATTTCTATGCCTGGCTACGAAGACCTCACCGCTGCCTCAACGGAAGTAACTGCTGCTGACCAGCTATAAGATCTGCCTTCAGATTTAGTCTGAAAACAAAGAAAACCGGTAAGGATTTCCTTATCGGTTTTTTTGTGCGCGCAGGCTTTATGATCGGTTTTAATACCTGCGCGCCTAAACAGCGATTGACTGAAACACTTTGAAGTAGAATCATGGGAGAAATAGCGGAGAATAATAATGTTCAGAAAACAACAAGGCGTTTCGTTAATAGAACTAATGGTTGTTGTGGGGATTGTGGGCATTACCTTAACTATCGCAATACCCTTGTATACGGACTATGTTGATACATCCCGAAGGGGAGCAATGCTACAGAACATGGAGCAGATTCGATTGTTTGAGGAAGAAGCTCGCCTGTCTAATGGATCTTATCAGGCAGGTACCTATGACCCGGCTGATCCGGCCAATGTTGCGGGGACAACCGGGCTGAGCGATTCGATTGGATGGAGTCCGGGAACCTCTTCAGATGAAATAAAATATGTTGTCAGTGCCGTTACATCGACCACGTTTACGATAACGGCGACCCACGTGGCAACGAATACAGTTGAGAGAAAAAATTACACTAAGCCATAGTGCAATTTCCAGAAACTCAGGATTGGCCATGCGACCTGTCCGGGTACAAATCCTGGTAATTTCACGGGTCTAGTTTCTCGAGGGCATCCCGGTTAAGTTCACCAAAAGCACCGCTGGAATTGACTGGCTGAATACTTACGTGACTGGCACCTTCTGTTCTGCGCATAACTAGGCTTTTGGTTCGAGTATATATCTCGCCATTTTACATGCCGAAACTGCCCTCCAGACCAGCGATTGTGAACCGTGTTCGTCGTCTCAAAAAGGACACTTATCGCATGAACCTTACTCAACGATGACTGACTGGGTAGACTCCGGCAGTTACTCGGGGGACTTTGTGTGAACGATAAAAAAGCGCTGTTAGGTGAACTGCAACTGGATGCAGAGCAGCGAGAACCCAAATCTCAACTGCCTAAATTACTTATTACCGGAATTGGTGCGATTGCTCTGGCTGCCGCTGCCTGGTTCTGGCTACTCCCCAAAGAGGAGCCGATCTCCGTAAAAACCGCTCAGGCAGAGACAGCAACCGAGCGCAGCGTGGCATCGACCGCGACTGTACTGGATGCCAGTGGTTACGTCACTGCAAGGCGCAAAGCGACAGTTTCCTCCAAGGTGACCGGCAAGGTGATGGAGGTCTATATCGAAGAAGGCGTGGTTGTTGAGGAAAACCAGCTACTGGCGAGGCTGGACAACAGCAATCAACAAGCTCAGTTCAACCTTTCAAAGGCGCAATGGTTGGCAAGTGAATCCCGACTTGAGGAAATCAAGGTCCAACTCAAAGAAGCCCAGCTGGATCTCCTACGTACGGTAGAACTTGCCGAGAAAAGCCTAGCCAGTGAGGCTGATCTGGATCGGACCAAACTGGCAGTTGAGGCATTGAAGGCAAGACTTGCTTCTCTAATCAGAGAAGTTGAAGTGGGGGAAAGAGTGGTTGAGGTGCAACAACAGCAATTGGATGACACAGAGATAAGAGCGCCCTTTGCAGGCGTGGTCATTGCCAAGGCTGCTCACCCGGGTGAAATGATTTCACCCATTTCTGCCGGTGGTGGTTCTATTCTTACCGGGATATGTACCATCGTTGACATGAGTTCACTTGAAATAGAAGTCGATGTGAACGAATCCTATATCAATCGAGTTCAGGCTGGACAGCCTGTGACTGCAAAGCTCAATTCTTATCAGGACTGGGAGATTCCGGCTGAGGTGATCACAATCATCCCGACTGCAGATCGCAACAAAGCGACTGTCAGAGTGCGTATTGCCTTTTTGGAAACTGATACCCGTATCCTGCCGGATATGGGTGTAAAAGTTTCATTCATGGAGGAACAGATTGTTGAGGTAAATGAAGCCCAGATGACTGGTGTGTTCGTCCCGGAAAGTGCGATTGCCTCTATAGATAATGCCGCAGTCGTTTTCGTGGTCAACAATGAGAGAGCACAATCACGAAACGTCACCGTCGGTCAGCGTCGAGGGAGTTCTCGGAATGTTGTTTCGGGACTCCGATCTGGTGAGGTTGTGGTGACAGACCTCAATAAACAACTTGTGACTGCATTGGTGGAAGGCTCACCAGTCTTGATTCCGTAGGAGGAATGATGTCTGATAATTTGATCCAAATAGCATCGGTCTCAAAGACTTATACCCGTGGGAAGATGAAAATTCCCGTACTGTCTGACCTTAGTATCAATATCGAGCAAGGAGAGTTTCTTGCTTTGATGGGGCCATCAGGATCAGGAAAAACGACGCTGCTTAATCTTATTGGTGGGCTGGATTCACCTACTTCCGGAGCGATTGCAATTGGCAGTGACCGAATCGATCAGATGTCACAGGGACGGCTAGCGGCCTGGCGTGCAAAAAACGTGGGATTTGTGTTTCAGTTTTATAACCTGCTGCCGGTTCTCAGTGCTATTCGAAATGTTGAACTGCCTTTGCTCCTAACGAATTTATCCGGGGGCGAAAGAAAGAAACGGGCGCTGGCTGCGCTGAAAGTTGTCGGCCTGGAAGATCGTGCAAACCATAAACCGGCTGAGTTGTCCGGTGGCCAGGAACAACGTGTGGCGATCGCAAGAGCGTTGGTTTCCGATCCCACTTTGCTGGTTTGCGATGAACCAACGGGAGATCTTGACCGGGCAACGGCAGATGAAATACTTGAACTTTTGCAACTACTGAATAAGGAATATGGCAAGACCATCGTACTGGTAACCCATGATCCCAAGGCTGCCGATCATGCCAGTCGATGTCTTCATCTGGACAAAGGACAACTGGTTGAGGCTGCCGCGGTATGAAGTTTATATCACTTATCTGGGCTGCGTTGTTTCGGAAACCAGTTCGAAGTCTTTTGACGTTGCTGAGTATCTTTGTCGCATTCCTGTTATTTGGCCTGCTCCAATCAGTCAGTATTGCGTTTTCACAGGGCATCAGTTTTTCAGGTGCTGACAGGCTCGCTGTTGCACCGAAATATTCCATGACAGATATGATGCCCGTCAGCTATCAGAACCAGATCAAGAATGTTAAGGGTGTAAAAGCAGTCTCGCATCAGACCTGGTTTGGCGGCACCTATAAAGAAGTGAGTAACTTCTTTCCCCGCTGGCCGGTACCCGCAAAAGAATTCCTTGCGATGTATCCGGAATATGTCCTTCCTGAAAAACAGAAACAGGTCTTTATAAACAGTCGAACCGGCGCAATAGTCGGCAGAAGTCTCGCGGACGAATACAATCTGAAGGTTGGTGACAGGATTCCCATCATTCCTGACATTTGGCAGAACAAGGATAACGCCACCTGGGAGTTTGATCTGGTGGGGATATTCGAAGGTAAAACAGATACAGTTGAAGAAAACCAGATGTTTATCAACTTCGAATACTTTGATGAGTACCGGGTGTGGGGTGAGGGTGAGGTTGGTAATTTCATGGTGCAGATTGATGATTCTGAGGCAGGTGCAGCGATTGCAGCAGAAATTGATGCTCTGTTTGCCAACAGTACATCCGAGACAAAGACATCCACCGAGAAAGCCTATGCCCAGATGTTCGCAAATCAGGTGGGTGATATCGGCTTCATTATGACGTCGATTTTGTCAGCAGTCTTCTTTACCATTCTGTTGCTGACCGGTAATACCATGGCGCAGGCAGTACGTGAACGGATACCCGAACTTGCCATATTGAAGACTCTAGGTTTCAGTAACATGGCCGTACTGATTATCGTACTGGCGGAATCGGTGTTTATCAGTCTGCTGGGTGCTCTGCCTGGCCTGGCTCTCGCAGCTGCCATCATGCCTGGACTGGGTGAATCTGTACCATTCCTTGGTGATATTAAATTTACCACCACCATTTTGACCCAGGGTGTCACTCTGGCTCTTCTGCTCGGATTGTTGGTTGGCTTGCCACCTTCTCTCAGGGCTCTGCGTCTGAATATTGTCGATGCGTTGACGGATAGCTGATGAATACATTGAGCCAGATTTCCGCAATTACTCTGATGAATCTGAAGAACATACCTTCTCGTCTGGTTGCGTCAATGGTCGTGGTGGTGGGAATAGCAGGCGTTGTTACTGTTTTAGTGGCTTTGCTTGCCATGGCGAAAGGATTTGAAGCGACATTGCAGGGAACGGGGCAGACTGACAGGGCGATAGTGATGCGGGGTGGTGCAACGGTGGAGATGAACAGCGCCATTGATCCCAGGCGGGCTGCCCATATCAAGACCAAACCTGGCCTTGCCAAAACCAAGCATGTGCTCGCGGCTGGTGAAACCTATGTAATCGCTGATGTAAAGAAGCGAGCGAATGACTCGGATGCGAATCTGCCGATGCGAGGTGTGGAAAAAGCCTCGTTTGAAATCCGTGATGAGGTACATATAGTCGAAGGCAGAAATATCGAGTTTGGCAAATTTGAGATGATTGCCGGTGTGAAAGCGGCAGATCAGTTCCAGGGACTGGAGGTGGGCAGGACATTGACGATGAGAGGTGCCGACTGGAAATTGGTGGGTCTGTTCGAGTCCGGGGGTTCAGTTCATGAATCAGAAGTATGGGTAGATAACGTAACCCTTGCAGCCAATCTCGGTCGTGGTGGCTCGTTCAGTTCGATGCTGGTTCGTCTCCAGTCAGAACTTGACCTCGGCGTGTTTCGTAAGTCCGTTGAAGATGATCCGCGTCTCGAACACAAGGTGGTCTCTGAAACAGAGTATTACAGTGAACAGTCATCCAGTGTTACCAGCCTTATCACTACTTTTGGGTATGGCGTAGCGGTCATCATGGCCATCGGGGCAGTATTTGCGGCGTTAAATACCATGTATTCAGCGGTATCCGCTCGATCAGTTGAAATTGCCACGCTGCGGGCTTTGGGATTTGGATCAACCCCAGTGGTGGTTTCTGTCATGGTCGAGGCATTAACCCTGTCGATATTCGGAGGCCTGCTGGGCGGTTTGATCGCCTACGTTTTTTTCAATGGATACACGGCCTCCACCATGGGTGCTACCTTCTCCCAGGTGTCCTTCAGTTTCGCCGTGACCACTGAATTGTTAACCCGGGGTATTATCTGGTCTTGTGTTCTTGGTCTTATCGGAGGATTATTTCCTTCTATCTCTGCCGCAAGACAACCTGTAACTGTTGCCCTGCGCGGATTGTAGTAAAACTCGTAGACTTAATCGTTTAATCTAACGGAATCAATATGTTTGATGCTGAAACCTATGTCACGCATCTGGAATGCAGTGAGACTGGTAAGACCTATTCTGCTGATCAACTTCACAACCTGTCTGAGACGGGCAAACCGTTGCTGGTTCGATACGATCTTGATGGGGTCGCCAGAAATTACTCAAAAAATATTCTGAACAGTCGCCCGCCGGAATTCTGGCGCTATCGAGAGTTGTTACCGATACGCCGAAAAGAAAACATCGTGCGTCTAGGCGAAATAATGACTCCGCTTTTACCATCCACCTACCTGCAGAACCGATTGCAAATGGATCAGGTACTCATCAAAGATGAAGGCAGGTTGCCTACTGGTTCATTCAAGGCAAGAGGATTGGCTGTTGCCGTATCAATGGCAAAGGAACTCGGTGTTACCAGAATGGCCATGCCGACAAATGGCAATGCAGGTGCTGCACTTGCGGCCTATTGCTCAAGAGCAGGAATCGAAAGCTATGTGTTTTGCCCGGATGACACCCCTGAAGTTAATGTAAGAGAAATTGCATTCCAGGGTGCGCACACCTGGAAAGCCAGCGGACTGATAAACGATTGTGGACGAATCGTTGGTGAGGGGACTGAACAGATGTCGTGGTTTGATACGTCTACGCTGAAGGAGCCGTATCGGATCGAGGGCAAAAAAACCATGGGTCTCGAGTTGGCGGAACAATTTGGCTGGGAATTGCCTGATGTCATTCTGTACCCAACAGGTGGGGGCACAGGTCTGATTGGCATGTGGAAGGCATTTGATGAGTTGGAGAGAATTGGTTGGATTGGTAGCGACAGACCCCGCATGATCGCTGTCCAGGCCGAGGGATGTGCGCCAATTGTGAAAGCCTTTGAAGATGGGGCAGAGCACGCGGAACTCTGGCAGCAGGCTCATACATTCGCTGCCGGAATCAGGGTTCCGGCAGCAGTGGGTGATTTTCTGATTTTGCGAGCTGTCAGGGAAAGTAATGGATTTGCGACAGCCGTTTCCGATGAAGAAATTTTTGAAATGCAAAAAACTTTGGCCAGTCATGAAGGGATGCTGTTGTGTCCGGAAGGTGCGGCAACGGCAGCTGCACTGGCAAAGGAAATCGAATCAGGGCGAATCGACCGAAACGAACATGCCGTGTTGTTTAACTGCGCAACGGGGTTGAAATATCCTATGCCTTCAGTTGATGCATCGGTTGATATCGGTCATATAGATTATCAGATGTTTGAGGCAGGTTAATGCAGATCCTGACATTATTGGTGCAGGTGTCTGGGCAGGCGTGGTTGCGTACCTCGAATTCCTTTTCAGTGACGAACTTTCTCAGATTGCAACTCAGTTTGCGGAGCTGGGTGGATTGGCAGCAGCCATCCTGTTAGGCGCGTTGGTTTTGTATGTCATGGCGTAACTGATTCAGCGTCAGATGTTTTGCGTTCTCTCAGGATGCGTATGATGTACCCGGCTGAAGTAAACCAGAAATTACAGCCTGGTGATGCCTGCGTCATTGATCTCAGACATCGCCTGGGCTTCGACGCTTTACCCTTCACAGCGCCAAAGCAGTACGAGTGCCAATAGAAAACATCAACGAACATCATGAGCTGATTCCGAGAGACTGAGACATTGTGCTCTACTGTAGCTGACCCAATGAGGCATCGAGTGCTCGTGTAGCATTACAGCTGAAAAGGAAGGGAATCCAGAGAGTATTCCCAATGGTTGGTGGTATGGAGGCCTGGTTGAAAGGTGGTTTCGAAGTCGAAAACGAGAATGATGAGACGGCGAATACACTAGGCTAGACGCCCCCAACTGGCGCTCCTAAATACTGATATCACCAATGAAGCATTAGCGATCAACCACTTTGTGTGTAAGGCTCATGTAGGAACGGTTGATAAAACCGGTGTTGTCACCTTGCTTCGCGTCCCATTCTTTGGTGACCTTTGCAGCATAGACGTCGGCCAGGGATGCGCCGTTCTCAATAAGAGCATTCATGCGACTGCGCACTGTCGTTAACATCTTGATATAGTCTGCCAGAGCCTGATAGTCAGCTACCGGGCCATGACCAGGAATTACAATGGTATTCTCGTTAATCTGATTCAATGTTTCTGAACAGAACTTAATAACCCCGTCAAGAGTCCCGCCATTACCCGCATCAATAAACGGATAGCCTGAATTATTATAAACATCACCCAGGTGTACGGCGTTGTGGCCTCGAAAGATAGTTGCTGTATCCCCTGTCGTATGTGCCGGACCAAAATGCAGCAAATCCACACGTTCTCCATTGAAGTGAAATTGCATGGTGTCATCGTAAGTGATATCCGGCCAGGCATCCTCAGGATAAGCCGCTTGAGCGTAGGAAACACCCACCAGATTAATAATGTGATCGTTCTTCATCATTTCTCTGGAATTTGCATGGGCGACCAGCCAGGTACCAGCAGGCCCGAGTGTCAGGTTGCCTTCGGCATGATCGAAATGCCAGTGTGTGTTGATGACAAAGTCAACACCCTTGCCACCTAATTTGCCAATTGCTGCTTCTATTTTTGGCATTATTTGTGGGAACTGGTCATCGACAATTAACACGCCATCCTTGCCGATACTCACGGCGATGTTGCCACCAACACCAAATAGTACGTAAAGGTTGTCGCCAACTTTTTCAGCAGTGATTTCTGCACTATCGAAATCCCAACCGAATACCGAAAGTAATTGATCAAGGGGGAGTGGTTCCGGTATTGCGGGTCCATCGTGTGCCGAACTAGTCGAACCCAGAGTAAGAAGTGTCAAAACCAACAGAATTCTTTTCATCGTAATTTCCTTGTCTGTTTTCCGCAGCATATAGATGAATCAAGGGGTAGTCTATCTTGCTTGTTGCCGCTAAACCTTATCAAATGTAGATTTTGATGAGGTGGCAGACTGATGGCGAAGCAAAGATACATTACTGAAATGGGGATGGGGATTGATGTGCATGGGCGAGGTTATACCGAGGCGGCAGAACGGGCAGTCTTCGATGCAATACAGCACTCCAGCCTGGGTTTCTTTAAAGCCGCAAAGAAATCACCTCATGACATGATCATTGAGGTTCTGATCGGTGTGCCTGAACCAGATGCGGTGGATAAAGAGATTGTTGCCAAAGCACTGCCTTACGGGAGTGTGACGGTTAAAACCGAGAAAGGCGGTCTGGAAATTCCGTATGAGGATGGAGACGATGCCATCGTGATCGCCAATGCAGGCATACTGGTTCATTTTGATGATTGAGCAGTCATGTTTACCCGATGGCCGTTTCCTGAGAATTCCTCGGGTCTCGGGTTATCCATTGTGTTGATGAAATAAACAATACAATTCCCGATAAGACGCTGATGACACCGAGTATGCTGAATCCTCTTAAGAGCCAGTGATTGAAGTTATCTCTGTTCCGATAGTCCATGATGTGCAGGCTCCACAGGAAATCATAAAATCGCCAGGATGAAGTACGTACGGCACGTACCTGACCGCTGGTTGCGCCGACATAGAGATGTGCGGTTTCGTCCGCCAGTTCAATTTTCCAGGCGGGCAGTTCACCACCACGATATTCGTCACCGGACTCAATCTCGGTGATCAGGCTAACAGCAGCGACAGGTGAGTTGGCGCGATAAGATGCAATTGATCTTGCTTCTGTCTCGGTGATCGTTGGCAGTTTCTCGCCTGTCTCGGCATTAAATGCCAACCATTCCTCTTCATTTCGAATCAGATACACAGCAGTGTTAAGGCGCTGTTTGATCTGGACCTGATCAATGCGCATTCTGGAAATTTCCGGATACTCCCTGCCTAGCGAACTGGGCGGGAGCATTCTGATGTGATTTAGCTGGTAGGTTGCGGCCTTTTTTAACAGATGTTCACCGCGAATGTCCTCAATCGGTATGAGTGAAAAATAAAAGCCTGAGCATGTCCAGATAAGCAGTTGGATAGCCGCGATAGCACCCAGCCAGCGATGGACTTTTCTTATTAATCTCTTGTTCAAATGTCTGGTCCTACTGCATTGATTCCGGATAGTTAATAACATATCACGGCGGCAGAATCATAAATCATCGGTCAGATCGAATGCGGTTTAACGGATGATGTAGTTTTGTTCAGCACGTATAATTTGAACTTCGAGCCAGTTGAGATTGTGTGTGACCAGCAACATAAAGATAAGAGACGATGAAGTTGAACTCACAGCAATCCGTGCTCGGGGCGCCGGTGGGCAGAACGTCAACAAGGTGTCATCCGCGATACATCTGCGTTTTGATATTCGCGGCTCCTCACTGCCGGATTACTACAAGCAACGCCTCTTAAGTCTGCGGGATCAGCGCATCACCAGGGATGGGGTTGTGATCATCAAGGCACAGAAATTCAGGACTCAGGAAAAGAACCGAGACGATGCCCTGAACCGATTGATGAGTCTCATAGATAGTGTCTCAACCCCGAGAAAAATCAGACGAAAAACCAAACCCACAAAACGTTCCCAGGTGAAGCGATTGGACAGGAAAACCAAACGAGGGAGGGTCAAAGCGCTTCGAGGCAAGATTGACGAGTGACATCTGGCGTTGATACTGGTCGCCAGGATGATAATGGTGGTAGCAGGAAGACAGCTTGCGTGAATAAGGGGTCGGCAATGACATTCTTCTTAATAACTGTTTCCAGTTTGATGCCATTGGCTGTACTTGATGTGTTGTATCAGCAAATGGCCACCCGGCGGGATCGAAAGCGTTTTCCGGCATCGGGCAGATTGATCGACGTGGATGGCAGGGCAGCTGAAAGAAATGCAGGCGCGTTGGCAGAAGCAGCTGCAGGAACTTGCTGAATTATTACTTACTGAATTATTAGATGACGGAAATCTGATTGCCGCGTCGAACAGTGGTCACTATATTCACATGGATGAACCGGAGCTGGTGGTCAATGTGATTGCAGAGATTCTGGAAAAAAGCCACAACCCGTCATTCATCTGAGTCCTGGGCGCCATTAGCTCAGATGTCTTCAATCTCTTCTGACAGGTTGAATTTAGTATTTGACTTACCGCTTTCTGTGAGTTAAATTAATTGAACGTACAATTAATTAATTTAGTAACGATGATGGCTGCCAAACGCCCGGGTCGTCCGACCAAGAAGGATTCGAGAGACGCAAAACAGGCGATCGTTAATGCCGCACGCTCAATAATCGAAGAGTCGGGGCTTCATAGTCTGACTATTCGCGCTGTTGCAGAGAGAGCCGGGGTTGGCACAGCACTGGTGAATTATTACTTTACCAACAAGCAGGGTCTCAAAGAGGCGATTGCTGTCGAAGCTGCAGCAGAAGTGCAGGAGCTGATACAGATCATCCTTGTACCTGAGGGGAACCCGGCAGAAATGATTCAGCAGGCCGTCAGACAATTTGTGATGAGCATTGGTGAGCGACCTTATATCACAAGACTGGTAATGGATCTGGTATTGGCTGGAGACGAGGAGGTTCTGCGACGATTGGTGACCAATGTTGCGCTACCCAATCTTACGATGCTGAAGGAAGTACTCGAATCGGCGAAGGGAAAGGTGGAGTTTCCGGGGGCCGATCTCAGGTTAATTCTGCCAGCGATGGCGGGTGCGGCTTTTTATCCATCTGTAATGGCCCCGCTGCTGCTAGCTTTGACTGGTCTGGATCTAGGTGCCAAAGATGATCTGGAGCTCTATGCAGAGCATACCGCCAGACTCTTTGTGAACGGCTTGAAGCATTCAGGAGGAACGAAATAAATGAACAGGTTTTATTCTGTTGCCGCAACATCATTTGAACGTTGGTTTGACTGGGTATGTCATCATCATTATCGAACTTTGATTGTCTGTGTGTTAGTGGTCGGCAGTCTGGCCAGCCAGCTGCCAACTCTCAGACTTGATGCTTCTGCTGAGGCATTCCTGGACGAAGATAATCCCGGCTTGTTGATCTACGATGAATTCCGGGAGCAGTTTGGCCGGGACGATCGGATTGTGGTTGCTATTCAGGGGGTGTCAGTATTTGACAGGAAATTCCTGGAAAGATTGCGATCATTTCATCAAGACCTGGAAGAAGAGTTGCCCTACATCGAGGAGGTTGAAAGTCTACTCAATGCGCGAAGTGTCTATGGCACAGAAGATGAATTGATCATCGAGGATCTGTTCGAAGAATGGCCTGGGACAAAAGAGGATCTGAAGCGTATAGAAGACATGGCCCGGCAGAATCCCATGTACGAAAACGTGATGCTGTCCGAGGACGGCACCTTCACCATGATTACCATTAAGTTGCGACGCTATGCCGAAGACTTAAGTGATAGCGAGGTGCTCGACGATCTGTATTTCGACTCGGAATCAGAGCAACCAGAGACTGAGTCCCTTGAACTTCTCACTGAAGAACAAAGCAATTCTGTTGTCATTGCTCTTGAGAGCGTGATCGAGAAACACAGCAATGATGAGTTTAAGATCTTCGCTGCTGGTCAGCCGAAAATGACTTCTTATATTGCCAGGGCGATGATGCGTGATATGGGCATGTTCTCTGCACTGAGTGTTGTGTCGATCGCAGTGCTTTTGCTTGTTCTGTTTCGAACGCCGACTGCGGTTATCCCAGCAATTCTGATAGTCGTCTGCTCGCTGTTATCAACCCTGGGGTGCATGTCTCTTGCAGGTTCTCCAATCCAGCCTCCAACTCAGATTTTACCCAGCTTTTTGCTGGCGGTTGGCGTGGCCGATGCAGTGCACATCTTAGCCCGCTTTCACCAGCAACTCAGGAAAGGTCTGGAAAAGCGGGATGCGCTGAGAGAAGCTGCAGGATTTGCGGGACTACCAATTCTGTTTACCAGTTTAACAACAGCGGGTGGACTCGCTTCTTTTGTCAGTTCAGACATGGCCCCTGTGAGTGCTCTTGGGATTTTTGCACCGATAGGGATTGCATTTGCGTTTGTATATACGATGACGCTGTTACCTGCGCTGATAATGATTCTGCCAACGCCCAAGGTGACCAGATCAGAGGAGGAAACCCTGTCGGCTCGTATTCTCATTTGGTTGGGAACTATGTCCATTGAAAAACCGGTGCGAGTGATACTGGCGACGGTTGTCATTGTTATAGTTGCAATCACTAGCTGTTTTAACCTGCATTTTTCTCATAACCCCTTGTCATGGTTGCCGGAAGATAACGCGCTTCGACAGAGTACCCGGATTATTGATGATGCCATGGCGGGAACCATGTCAATGGAAATTCTCATCGACAAAGGGTCCGATTATGCTTTTCACGAACCCGAGAACCTAAGGGGGTTGGAGCAAATAACCGATGCCATCGAGGGACAATCGGATATGGTAATTCAGGTCGGTCAGAGTTTCTCAATCGTTGATGTTTTAAAGGAAATCAATAAGGGTTTGAACGGTAACGAAGAGACCAGCTATCGGTTGGCTTCGGATAGGGCGTTGATCAGTCAGGAGTTGCTCTTGTTCGAAAACAGCGGTTCAGAAGATCTTGAGGAACTGGTTGATACGATTTACTCAAAAGCCAGAATAACACTTATCGTCAATTGGGACGATGCAATACAATATGTGCCATTTGTTGCCAAGGCTAAGCAGATTGCTCTGCAGCACTTCACTGAGGATGAAATTACAGTGACCGGATTGCTGCCTATATTCACTTCAGCAATTTTGATGTTGTACACATCCATGGCCATGTCCTATGCCCTGGCCTTAATCATCATCGTGCCGCTTGTGATGCTTATTGTAGGAAGTGTCAGGATGGGATCTCTGGCGATGGCACCGAATATACTGCCTATTCTGCTTTGTCTCGGTGTGATGGGATTGTTCAATTTGCCGATCGACGTGTTCAGCATGTTGATTGGTGGTGTGTCCATAGGTCTCGTCGTTGATGACAGCATTCACTTTTTGCATCACTTTAAACAGTACTTTGACGAATCAGAATCTGTTGAACAGGCGATTGCAGAAACTTTGCGAACCACCGGGCGTGCCTTGCTGTTTACGACGCTTGTGCTTGCCTGTGGATTCTGCACCTTTGCCATTTCGAGTATGGAGAATCTGCCTCGATTTGGGTTATTAACAGCCATGACTGTCAGTCTGGCCCTGGTGGCTAATGTAATACTTTTGCCTGCATTGATCAGCCTGGTTTATCGCAAGCATACAGCCAAACACGCAAAGCAAGAGGAAATCGTTAGATGAGTCGTTTACCCGCATTACTTGGTGCTCTGTTATTTATATTCACACCTGCTGCTTTGACTGCAGCTTCTGATATGAGTGCGCTTGAGATTATGAAGGCCGTGGATGACAGGGACGATGGGGATCGCATGACGCAAACGATGGAAATGATTCTCATAGACCGAAAAGGCAATAAGAGACGTAGAACGCTGGCAAGTTATTCCCAGGACCGTGGTGAGGACACATACTCCATTATATTCTTTATCACACCCGCTGATGTCAAGGACTCAGCTTTTCTAACATGGGATTATGACAAAGACGACAAGGATGATGATCAATGGCTCTATCTTCCCGCTTTGCGTAAAACAAAGCGTATTGCTTCGGGAGACAAGAGCGGCAGTTTCATGGGCTCTGACTTCAGCTACTCCGACATGAGTACGAGACCGCTGGATCGCTATCAGTACAAGATCATGAAAGACGTGGTTATCAACGGTCATCCTGCATGGCAGATTGAATCCTTACCCAATCCCGAGGAGATTGAACATACCGGCTATCGTCGCTCAATTCTGTTTGTACGCAAAGACAATTTCGTTGTTATCAGAGCTGTACATTGGAAGAACAAGGGAGGCATAACAAAATTTCTGGACATCAAAAAACTCGAACAGATCGATGGTATTTGGGTGCCGACTGAAATTCAGATGACCTCACGCAAGGGTAAGGAAGTCAGGCATCGAACGGTGTTATTTAACCTGGGCACGCAATTTAACCAGCCCATGAAAGACGAATGGTTTACGATGGGACAACTGGAGAAGGGGCGGCCGGTTCAGCCTTGAGCCTGTTTTGCCCTGGTATAGTGCAATTAAAAAATGACTGGTTTCTGTCAGCGAAATATCAACATCCTACTGCTTGGCATGATGGTTCTGGGGTGTCCACAGCCACTCACTGCCAGTGAATCGGTATCGATAGTATTAGGTAGTTTCGGCAGTCGTGGCAATGCAGACTCGAAACGAGCTGAACTTGAACAGAAACTGGTTAGATCCCTCCGTGTCACTGCCGTTGAGGTCAAAGGTCAGACATTTCATCGACTCCTTACCTCACCAACCAGCGATGTGGTGCTGGCACGCCGGCAGATGGAAACGTTTCGCAGCGAACAATATCCAGATGCCTGGCTTCTGTTTCATGAGCAGGCTGGTTCAGAACTTGAAATGTCGGCTGCCATCAGGAGCGGCGCTGGCGCTGAGCCTGATTCTCAGCTTGAAGATATTGCGAGTAAGGCTGGTGACGAAGATGGTTTTATTACCAACGAACCTGAAGATACCAGCACTATCGGATTAGATGATGAATTATTCAGCGGCTTTGACGATTTTGAAGTGACTCCTTCGGATACGACCCAGAAAGAAGCCCGGTGGATTGATTTCGGTGGCCAGTTCATGGTTGCTAGTACCTACAGCTATGATCTGAACACAGGTGATTATCCTGGCCTGCAACCTTACAACGGAGTTTCTAAGGCGCAGACGATACTGCGAATGCATACCAATCTCTATTTTAAGGAGTGGCGTCTGCATGTTGGGGCCAAGGGACTCTACGACTGGTTCTACGATATTGAAGCGGACGATCAGTTCACGAATGATGTCCTTGATGAGCATCGGTCTGAAACCGAATGGCATGAGGTCTATTTGCAAGGCAATATCACCGACAGCCTATATCTCAAAACAGGTCGTCAAATACTTTCCTGGGGGCGGTCAGATAGCCTTCGGGTACTCGATCAGCTTAATCCCCTCGATCTTCGTGAACCAGGCAGTACAGATATCGAGGATATTCGTCTTCCGGTTAATATGACCCGGGTAAGCTATGTTCATGGACCATGGACCATGGACATGATCGCAATTCATGAAATCAGATTCAATAAATTACCAGCGCCCGGCAGCGAGTTTATGCCAGGTGTTCTTCCTGTGCTCGCAGAGGAAATTCCTGATGATGGCTGGGCGGCTGAACATGCTTTTAATCTAACCGGAGTATTCCCAGGGTGGGATGTCTCATTCCACCACGCACGGTTGTACGATGATAATTCCTACCTGGACTTGTTTGACCCGACCGGTCCCATGTTCAAACATCAGCGCCTGCATTTTTCCGGGCTGGCGTTTAATCGCACGATCGGATCCTGGCTATTAAAAGGTGAATACGCGCGCATAGAAGATTTTCAGAGCAATGCGGCACCGGCCCGGACTCGCAGAGATGTCATGCTGGGCTTCGAATACAGCGGATTCATCAATACCCAGCTTGCCGTCGAAACATCGGTTCAGCATCTACATGACTGGCATGAAAATCTGGATTCGGCACCCATCTATCGTCCTCGTGATCTCTGGCAATCTGCGTTCAGGATCAGCCGGACTTTCCTCAACGAACGACTGACCCTCCTGCTGGTGGCACTGTTTCAGGGGAAATCCCTGGATGAAGGCCAGCTTGTCAGATTCAACGCTGACTACAAACCATTTGATGCCCTGACAACATCACTGGGGATAATCATTTACTCCGGTGGTAGTGACTCGGTTATCGGCCAGCTGGAAGATCGGGATCGTGTTCTGCTGGGGATCAAGTACCATTTCTAGTCGACTCGGATTTGCTGAGGTATGATCGCATTTCATTCTACTGCTGGAATTTCATAGCGCCATGAAGAATCTCTGGAATGACAAGGATGCTGAACCTTTTACTCATTCTGACCTGGCGTTGCGGGTCTATACGTCTCGACTCCTGGGCCAAAACGAAAACCTGGTTCTGCACGGCGGTGGTAATACGTCCGTTAAAACCATAGTGACAGATATTTTTGGTGACAAAGAGGAGATATTGTATGTAAAAGGATCGGGCTGGGATTTGAAAACTATTGAGGAGGCCGGTTTTTCGCCAACCCGACTTGATGTTATCAGGCGCCTTGGTCAACTGTCTGCCATGACCGATATGGAAATGACACGCGAACTCGCTGCATCAATGATTGACCCAGGGGCGCCGTCACCTTCTGTTGAGACAATACTGCATGGACTCATTCCGCTTAAGTACGTGGATCATAGCCACACAGATGCGGTGGTGGCGATAAGCAATACGTTGAATGGCGCTGATTTACTCAAACAGATCTATGCTGACAGAGTGCTCATCCTGCCCTATGTGATGCCCGGTTTTAAGCTCGCAAAGCAAGTCTATGAAGCCACCAGGAATACTGATTGGCGTACTTTGGAGGGAATCATTCTATTGCATCATGGCTTGTTTACATTCCACGGTGATGCAAAAACAAGCTATGACAATATGATTAATCTGGTGTCTGAGGCAGAAGAGTATCTGGAATCCGTTAAAGCACTTTCGACAGAAGGGGAGTACGAAGCTGTTGATGAGGATTATCTTAAACTGGCTAAAGCAAGAAAAGCAGCGTCCAATTTGTTTGGTTATGCCATGTTGGCTAATTGGAAACGTGACCAATTCAGCATTGGATATTCGTCACTCGATAAAATAGAAGATATTGCAACTCGTGGTCCCGTGACACCGGACCACACTCTCCAAACAAAGCGCATAGCTGCAATATTGAGTGAAAGCCCTGCTGCTGAAGTGGATAGCTTTGGTGAAAAATATCAGCACTATTTTGATAGCAATACCGACGGGAACCTGGTTTGTCTCGATACGGCCCCTCGATTTGCTGTGTGGAAGAACAAGGGTTGTATTGTCTTTGCGCCGAATGTTAAGAGAAGCAAGGTAATTTCAGACATCCTGGATCACACCATCATTGCGGTACAGTGTGGAGAGGTACTTGGTGGCTGGCAGGCGCTACCAGAAAAGGACATTTTTGAAATCGAGTACTGGGAACTGGAGCAGGCGAAGCTGAAACTTGTCCCTAAAAGGAACGAGTTTGATGGCAAGGTGGTCTTGGTTACGGGTGCTGCATCTGGTATCGGCAAGGCGTGTGTCGAAGCATTCTCTTCAAAAGGTGCCGCAGTTGTGGCTTTGGATATCAATCCTGAGGTCGAGAAGCTGTTTGATCGGGAAGACACCAGGGGAATTGTCTGTGATATCACTAGTGATGATTCAATACGGGATGCAGTTCATTCAGTGGTGGCATCCTTTGGTGGTGTTGATGTGCTGGTCAGCAATGCGGGTTCCTTTCCTGCGAGCACGAGACTGGAGCAAATGGAAAGTGAATTCCTGAGGGAAACTATGCAGCTGAACTTCAATGCTCATGTGGGTGTGATGCGAGCTTGCGTGCCATTCTTAAAGCTGGGATTTGATCCAAGTATTATTTTAATGGCATCCAAAAATGTCCCGGCACCAGGGCCAGGTGCTGGCGCCTACTCTGCGGCGAAATCCGCACTAACCCAGATGGGGCGTGTTGCAGCCATGGAATTGGGTGAGGAAGGTATCCGGGTCAATATGGTTCATCCAAACGCGGTCTTTGATACGGGCATATGGACACAAGAAGTGTTGCAGAAACGAGCGGCCAGTTACGGTTTATCAGTGGATGAATACAAGACCAACAATCTGCTTGGGGCGGAAATTACATCAGTCGATGTTGCAGAGATGGTTGTCACCATGGCGGGTAAAAGTTTTGCCAAAACCACAGGCGCACAGGTGCCGGTTGATGGCGGAAATGATCGAGTCGTTTGATCGTCCCAACGGATTCTCTCAGCCGCAGGGGTGAATTGCCTTCGAGATTGTTCGCGGCGGATGCTGTCCCGCGGACTCCTGTTGATGATAATACAGAACGTCAGGGATTCATTCATACCGGGTGATCGTATGCTGTCTAATATAAAACCAGGGACCTCACACAAGGTGCCGGACAACCGGTTAGATACCTGGTAGCTGCAAGATATCTTTGTATGGTGAAAACCGGCGACACAGGTTAAAGTCAGTGAAAGAAAGCTTGGAGAGAGTCTTATGTCGGATGACATTTCAGGTGGTGGAATTCTGCATCGTCGACATCTGCTTAAGGCGGCGGTCGCGGGAGTTACTGGTGGTTTCCTTGTGCCAGCCAGAGCGAATGAGGCCTGGATGACTCATGCCGGTGAAGCGCAAAGCGAGTATGGCTCTCCATCAAGGTTTGCCAGTCTGGCTCGTGAGCAGGTTGGTGGTCATCCAACCGCACCGGAAGCCGGATCTTCGTCGACACCCCTGCAGGATCTGGATGGCACCATTACACCAAACAGCCTCCACTTCGAGCGACATCATAGCGGTATACCCGATATTGACCCGGCTAAGCACAAACTGGCGATATTTGGCGAAGTTGAGCGGAACCTTGAGTTCAGCTATGAGAATCTCCTGGCTTACCCGAAAGAAACCCATATCTATTTCCTGGAGTGCGCGGGGAATAGTTTTCGCAATGTTTTTGCTCCGGCAGATCTGACGGCTGGCGCCTTAAATGGTCTGTTGTCCTGTGCTGAATGGTCGGGTGTCCCCTTACACCACCTGTTAGATGAAGCTGGTGTTCATAAGAATGCTCGCTGGATCATCGCCGAGGGAGCTGACGCTGCCGGAATGGCTCGCAGCGTACCCATTGATATGGCCATGGATAATGTGTTGGTGGCCCTCTATCAAAATGGGGAGCCACTTCGACCAGCACAGGGGTATCCCATGCGTCTTTTTGTACCGGGTTCGGAAGGTAATATCAGTGTCAAATGGCTGCACAGGCTCAAGGTACAGGAGACACCAGCCTATACCAGGGATGAAACCAGCAAATATACCGATCTGTTGAAGGATGGCAGGTCTGAGATGTTTTCGCTGAAAATGGAAGTGAAATCAGTAATCACTTCCCCGTCAGGGAGAATGAAATTAGGAAGAAAGGGTGTTTATGAGATTTCAGGTATCGCCTGGTCAGGGGCGGGTACCATCAGGAAAGTAGAGGTCAGCGCCGACGGTGGAGTCTCCTGGGCAGAAGCGGTACTGCAGAGCGAAGCAAGTCCTTTGGCGTTGACCAGATTCAGGATTCCGTGGCGATGGGATGGTCAGGGTGCAGTACTGCAGAGCAGGGCGATTGATGACCGGGGCAGGGTGCAACCATCGCGGGCTTCAGCGCTCGAAGGATATTCACAGGGCAGCTTTTATCACTATAACGGGATACAGAGCTGGGAGGTTTCAGCAGATGGGCTGGTTAAAAATGTCTTTGTTTAGACATCGTCTTACCAACTCGGTGATGAAGCTGCCTTTATTTGTCAGCCTGCTGGTCATCTCTTCAGTTGTTGTAGGGAATGAACTTGGTCACAAGTTGAAGCCTGGTCTTGGTAAACCAGCGCCTGACCAGGTCATGGTGATTTCCCCGGATGGCTCAGGATTACCGGGGGGAAGTGGGTCAGTCGCGGCAGGAAAAATCCTCTATAACTTAAAATGTGCGACCTGCCATGGTGAGGATGGAACCCAGGCGGGAAATCAGCTGGTGGGAGGCATGGGCAGTCTGGCGGGTGATCGACCTCTTAGGACAGTTGGCAGCTTCTGGCCGTATGCAACTACTCTGTTTGACTATATTGCAAGATCAATGCCCTATAATGAACAGCGGACTCTCTCGGCAGATGAGGTCTATGCGGTGTCAGCCTATGTGCTGAAATTGAATGGAATTCTCAGTGACGATGCGATTCTGAATGAGAAGACGCTGCCCAAAGTAAAGATGCCGAATAGGGAAGGATTTATTGAATTAATCAAGTAACTCCATGTAGTGTGTCATTTTCTTACTATAAAACCGCCATTGATTCCGGGACCTGACAATTCTATAGTCTGGCGATGTGTGCTGCGTCCGTCTGTTCACCAATAACGGGAAGGAAATCGAAGATGTTAAGCAAATTGAGTGCTGCAATATTCATCCTGGTTGGATCTGTTTCTGTACTGGCAGACGATCAGGTATCTTACCTGGTCTCTCCTGAAACAAAAAAACTCAACTTGCCCTTCTCGGATGCGGTCAGAGTAAACAACATGATTTTCATGTCTGGCCAGCTTGGTGTGGAGCCAGGAAGTTTCAAGTTGGTTGAAGGTGGCATAGAAAATGAGACCCGGCAGATATTCAAGAATATGAAAGGTGTACTTGAAAGCAATGAATCGTCACTCAGTAATATCGTTAAATGCACGGTAATGATGGGTGATATTGGTGAATGGCCTAAATTCAACCAGATCTACGTGACCTATTTCCCTGACGACAAACCAGCCAGGTCGGCGTTTGGCGCCAATGGGCTCGCGCTGGGAGCAAGTGTTGAGATGGAATGCTGGGCCGTTGTAAATTAGCTGAGCTGTTCCCTGGCAATTTCCTCAACCGCAAGCAACAGATTGTCGAGTTGTTTGGTTGTCACCATGATATGCAGCGACAGACGATTGGCGTCCCAGTCAATCTCAGAATGGGTTACATTTCTGATATAGATCTGGTGGCGATCCCAGAGCAGGTCGGTCAGGGCTTTGGGTTCCATGCCTGCAATCCTGAAGGAGACCAGACCAGCACAGAGCCTGGGATCATCCGAGGAGAATACTTCAACACCATCAATTTGTCTTAAGGCACTGCGTGCCCTGCCTGCAAGGTATTGATCCCGGGCCTCAATTGCTTCGATACCAATCCGATTGTGGAAATCAAGTGCTGCATTGATGGAAACACCAGCAGCATAGTTTGTTGATCCATGTGTTTCGTAACGTTGCGCCGTTGTTCCTCGTTCAGAGTCATCCGGGGCACCATACATGTTCATTCCGTTTACCGGGCCTGAATAAATGGACGGCCAGATCTGGTCCTGCAATTCCTCACGAACGTAAAAGAACCCCGTTAGTTGCGCGGCGAGCATCCACTTGTGACAGGCACCTGCATACATATCGCATCCCAGATCATGCAGATCAAGGTTCAGCATTCCTGGTGGGTGTGCACCATCCACCAATGTGAGTATTCCCTTGGAACGAGCCATTGCGCAGATTTCTCTGACCGGCATCACACAACCATCTGAGTAGTTTATTTGGCAGAAGCTGATCAGTTTTGTGCGGGGTGTAATAGCTGCCTCTATCGCGTCCAGGACGATTTCTGGATTTTCAGGAGGATGAAATTTCTTGTCCGACAGATCTACAACCACGGCGTTGGTTTTATCGCGGGCACATCTCAGATTAACAGGTTGCCCGCCGCTGGGGTGATCATGATTTGTGTAGATGATTTCGTCACCCGACTTGAGCTTTGGGCCATTGGTCCCGATTCCCATCCCTTCGGTGGTATTGTTAGTTATAGCAATCTCGTTTGGATTACAGCCAACGAATGTTGCAAGCCTGGTACGAATGTGTGCCTTGAACTCCGAGTTGTAGACATGTTTTGCATAGCTGAGGCGATCCTCGTTGGACTGCCTGATTGCTTCGATTTGCGCCTGATATACCGCTGTGGGTGAGGGACCACGTGTCCCTGTATTCATATAGGTGAGGTCAGGTTTCAGCATGAACTGATCGGCAACCCATCGCCAGTATGATTCATCGTCGGGCGCTCTTTCAGTTTTCTCGGCAGGTGCAGCCCGGGCTCTTCTGACAGTGCCAGATGATAGTGTGCCTGCAGCGACGGTGCCGATTACTCGACTCATGAAGCCCCGTCTGGTGAGCATGGCAATATCTTCAAAACGGTGATCAATCTCTAAGAGCTGCCTGGTATTTTCCATATAACCCCCTCTTCTCAACGAAGCGCTTGAAGCGTTCATTGTGCAATAGAACTCACAACTTTCCACGTATTTTTCGATATCACCCGGCTTTATGGACGTTGCTGAGCAAATACCCATTCGTGGTATGGTAAGGGTCCATGAGTCGATACTTCAGCAACAGTCGCCCTGCAGAGAACACAAAAACTGTGAATATGATCATTTCAAGAGGAGTGAGCGAGGGCTTGCTGTTGCTGCTCTGCGGGATTTTTACCGCAGGTGTGGTCTTTGCTGAAGCGCAGTCGTCCCCACCCGTTGCTAGAGCGGTGGGGTTTGCTGCGGAACCCGTCGTAGATGGTGATGTACTGAACGATCCGGTATGGCGAGGTGCGAAGGCCATCAAAGGATTCTGGCAGACGAAGCCTGATGAGGGGCAACCAGCATCTCAGCCGACGGAGGTATTTGTCGGGTACACGGATGACACACTGTACATAGGTGTAGTCTGCTATGACGAGAACCCGGATCAGATTGTGGTCTCAGACAGTCGGCGAGATTCTTCACTCAGTGATACAGATAGTTTTCAGATCATGATTGATGGTTTCAAAGATCGGCAAAATGGCCTGGTTTTCGGTACTAACCCGGCGGGAATAGAATACGATGGCCAGGTGACCAAGGAAGGTACCAGTCGATTTGGGTCCGGCGGTGGGGGATTCAATACCAACTGGGATACAACCTGGTCAGTAAAGGCGCTGATTTCCGATATTGGCTGGAGCGCTGAATTTGCTATTCCCTTCAAATCCCTGCGATATGGTACCGAGAAAGTACAAACCTGGGGCATAAATTTCCAGCGCAACATCCGTCGCAATAACGAGACCGTATTTTGGGCGCCGCTTTCACGGCAATATAATCTTCATCGAGTATCTGAGGCGGGCAGCATCGAGAATCTCCGACTTCCTGCCCAGAGAAATCTGAAATTAACACCCTATGGATTAGCCAAAGCCAGCGATGGTGGCGGCTTAAGCCGTGAAACCGATTATGAAGTTGGCTTTGACTTCAAGTACTCCATCACACCCAGTCTGACATTTGATGCGACCTACAACACTGACTTTGCCCAGGTCGAAACTGATCAGTTTCAAGTCAATCTGGATCGATTCAGTCTTTTTCTACCCGAACAGCGTCCGTTCTTTCTGGAGAATGCTGGTCAATTCGCGGTTGGTGTACCGCGCCAGGCAGAACTTTTTTTTAGTCGTCGCATAGGTATCGGCCCCAGTGGTGAGCAGATTCCAATAGATGGGGGTGTACGCGTTTCGGGTAAAATAGGCGTAAGCACAAATGTCGGCTTCCTGCAGATGCGATCCGAGGGATTGACGGGAGTAGCACCGCAGAACGACTACACGGTAGCGAGAATTAATCGTGAACTGCCCAATCGGTCATCCTTTGGTGGAATTTTTGTGAACAGGAAGGGCGATGGCAGTACGGGTACAGATGATGACTATAATCGTACCTATGGTATCGACGCTCGCTGGGGTGTTGGCAAAAATGGATCTCTGTCCGGATTCGTTGCGAAAACGGATACACCGGAATTGTCAGGAAAGGAACACGCGTTACAGCTGAGTAGCGACTACAATTCAGAACAATGGTCGTTAAGAGCATCCTATACAGAAGTTGGAGAGAACTTCAATCCCGAAGTTGGTTTCCTTTCTCGCAGCGACTACCGTCATACCAGTCTGTTTGCCATGCGCCGTATTCGCCCTGATGACCTGTGGGATCTACATGAGATAAGACCTCATGTAATGTACCGGGGATACTGGAATTTTGATGGGTTCTGGGAAACCGGATTTCTGCATGTAGACAGCCATTGGGAATGGAAGAGTGGATTCGAGATTCATACGGGTATAAATTTCTTCCATGAGGGCGTGGATCAGGCATTTGATATTGTCAGTGGAGTTACGGTACAGGCAGGTGAATATGATGATCGCGAAATAGCTCTTGTTCTGAAGACTGACCAGAGTGCACCATTGAGTTTTAGAATTGCAGGCAAATTTGGTGGTCTGTTTGGTGGTGATCGTACATCTCTGGAACCCACGCTTCGTTACCGAGTCGGTGAAACGTTCAGCACAGAACTATCCTGGGATCATAATGATATCGATTTGCCTGGTGGTGATTTCCGCGTTGGCATCGGTAAATTTAGACTGACCTATTCCTTTACACCAAAAATTTCCCTGCAGGCGCTGATTCAGTACAATGAACGTGATGACCTGATTGCCACAAATCTTCGTTTTGCGTGGTTGACCTCGGCGGACTCGGGTTTATACGTTGTGTACAACGAAGTTGATGACAACAGTTTTGGGGCACCCAGTGAGCCAAGGCGGGAGTTCATTATCAAATACAGTCATATACTCGACCTGTAGCAAATCCAGGTATTTATCGCTACCAGTAGCTCGTCACCCGTAGCTCGTCACCTGTAGCTCGTCACCTGCAGCTCCTCACCTGCAGCTCCTCACGTGTAGAGCAGGGTGTGAATCTGGTTGGTCCTGTCTATGTGAATGGCGTGATCTGATAGTACCAGTGACAGCTTCTGCCTCTGGTATCTCACTTCTGATGATAGGTGCTAAGGCCGTAACTAATTGAAAATAATGAGTTTTATCTGAGCTTTATGCTGATCAAAAGAGTGCTGCTATACGATATCGAACAGTTTGTATGCTGTATCGAACATTCCCTGAATCGTAATATTGGCGTTAGTTGCCGAGTAAGCCGTTAATCAATGTTGCCATTTTCTCAGCATCAATCTTGCCTCGATTGTGTGATTGTGTTTAACCTTCTGTACTCCAGACGGGCAGTAATGAATCGAGTCATATCATCATGGTGAGGGCAAAAACACTTTTTTTAGTCCGGCACGCAAAATCGAGCTGGAAAGGCCCAACCCTTTCAGACCACGCAAGACCTCTCAATAAGCGAGGTAAGCGTGATGTGGTTCTTATGGGGAAACGTTTGGTGGGGCTGCTGGAGTCACCGGAACTGATCGTATGCAGTAGCGCGACCAGAGCCGCCGTCACGGCACGGGCGATTGCTGATGCCTATGAATACAGCCACGATAAAATTGTTTTCGATGATGCCATTTACGGCGCCAGCCTGAAGCGACTTATTGATCTCGTTAGATCGTTCACTGAGCGATGCGACCGGGTGATGCTGGTAGGGCACAATCCAGGTATTACTGAGGCTTTCAACTGCCTCAGCAAGCTAGAAGTTAGTAATATACCTACCTGTGGTGTTGCGGTACTGCATTTTGACTCTGACAGTTGGTCAGATATTGCAGAAGGGAAGGGTAAGATCGCGCACTATGACTACCCAAAAAGAATCAGTAACTAAATTTTGACATGAGTGAGTCGATACAGCTACCAGAGAGACTGGGCCTTAGAGAACGACTGGTTATCCTGAAGTCCAGGAATTTTCTGTTGCTCTGGGCTGGTTCGCTGATTTCAATGGTGGGTGATGCCTTTTCCATGATCGCCTTACCCTGGCTGGTTATCCAACTCACGGACAACGCCTTTACCCTGGGTACAGTGATGGCGACCGCGGCTATACCGCGCGCACTTTTCATCCTCGTGGGTGGTGCACTGGCGGATCGATTCTCACCCAGAAGAGTAATAATGGATACGAAGATCCTCTATCTTGTACTGGTAACCATGCTGTCTGCACTGGTGATTAGTGAAAGTATTGAAATGTGGATGGTCTATGTCTTTGCACTGTTGATCGGTGCTGTTGGTGCTTTCGCATTTCCCGCTCAGTCTGCCATTCTTCCCCAGCTAGTCGATAAGGATGAGTTGCAGGTCGCGAACTCGGTGATGGGAGGTACTGCCCAGATTTGCTTTTTGGTCGGTCCCGCCCTGGCGGGTGGGCTTATCGTCATTCTGAGTGGAGGTGATCTGACGAATCTGTCTGCGGATTCCCCCCCGGATGATCTGCGGGCGATTGGTACGGTTTTCGCAATTGATGCAATCACTTTTATGGTGTCATGGTTACTCCTGCTTGGTGTCAGGGTTCCTGCTGACAGGGATGTACGCTCTGACGATGAAGAATCCGTAATAGCTTCGATTAAGGGTGGATTTAACTACCTGACAACCGACCGATCCTTGTTCATCTTGATGTTCTATATAGCGGCAGTGGGTTTTCTGGCCCAGGGACCAATCAGCATTGGAATTCCGCTGCTTGCAAGCGAACGATATGTTGAAGGCGCGGCTGCCTATGGCTTGTTAATGTCCTCACATAGCGGTGGCGCGTTGCTTGGCGTTGTTCTGGCTGGCTGGTTGCCTTTACCCAAACCTCGAAACCTCGGCATTATGGTCCTGATACTGGATGCAACAGAGGGATCGATTATGGTGTTACTCGGTTTTTCGAGTGAAACAATCTACGGCATGATTATCCTGTTCAATATGGGGATCATTGGCGGATTTCTGCAAATCTTTTTTATGACATGGATACAGAAGCGAATCCAGCAGGAGATGCTGGGCCGAATAATGAGCGTGATTATCTTCGCCAATCTGGGACTGGCACCGATATCGGGTGCTCTATCCGGATTCATCGTAGAGTCGATTGGGCTTACCGTACTGTTCGTCGGCAGCGGGGGGCTGTTTGCTACTTTGGCATTACTGTCGATGTTCTCAAGAAGTATCCGGGCGATGGGTCTGCCACCAGAAGCCCTGGTCAGTTCTGCCGGGGAAGCTGATCAGGGTGATATATAATCCTGTTGACTGCAGGTCCGGTTAGCTGCCCTCATCGTCAAGTCTTTTAATGTCTTTCTCCGGCAGTACATCTCGCATCGCATCCAACTGCTTCCAGTCTGCCATGGGTGACTGGCGACCGTCTACAGGCCCGTTGGGAGAGTCATTTACTCTCTCGACTTCATGGATATAACGATTACAGTTCATGAATATCTCCCGGATAGAAACGGATACCAACAGCTCTGCTTCGTGATGCATGGAGACAATGGCAGGATCTTCAATTATTGCTGCGGTGCCGTTCAACCGCAGCTTCTGAGGGTTTTCATGATCGATAAATAGCATCCCGATATTGGCGTTCTCTTTGATGTTACCTGCAGAGAGGTACATACCGTTGCCATCGTAGATAGGGAAAGTAAATTTACCGTCGTCGACAACTTTGACAAATCCTCGACTTCCACCCTTGTAGGAGCATTGAGGGAATCCGTTTTCATCAACGGTCGAAAGATAGAAGAAATCCCTGGATTCGATAAAGGCGATCTCATCTTCAGTAAGTTTGTCATGGACGACGAATTTGTGAATTCGGTCGGCCATTGCCCGGGTACCAAACTGATCCTGAAAATACCTTGCTTGATTGTTGAAAAACTCTCCCATATCTATCTCCTTCTTCAGGCTTGAGTTCGCAGTATTTAGAAATAATCGGAAGCTATCTTATTATCTCCCCCCAACTCAAACAATGCGTGGCAAAGTTCATGACGCGTGCCGATGAGAATTCTAATGGATCATCGATAAGATCATCGATAAGATCATCGATAAGATCATCGATAGTGTCTTGAAAAGAACAATAATCAGGAGTTGGTGGGGATAAATATGATTTACAGGATAGCCATCGCGTTTCTGACTGTTGCCTTTGTAATGCCATGTTGTGGTGCTGACAGTAAACTTAAACTCTATGTATTTGATTGTGGTAGGTTGCAATTCCCAACAGTCGAGGCGTTTGGTATCGACAATGAAGAAACGGATGTTCGGGAACTGATTGTTCCTTGTTATATTGTTGAGCACAAAAAAGGTCGATTGCTCTGGGACGGCGGATTGCCTTCGAGTGTCGCGAAAACCGATGGTTGGGATGAGAATGGCCAGCGCCTGGACAAGACGCTCGCTGAACAGATCAGTTCGATGGGGCTTGATATGAAATCCTTTGATTTCGTTGCCTTCTCTCATATGCATTTTGATCATGTTGGTGTTGCGAACGAGGTCACTGGCGCCACTTTGCTGATCCAGGAATCTGAATACAAGGCTGCATTCGCGGATGAAGTCACGGTTGCCTACTTTGATCCTGCGTTATACAAAGGGCTTAAGAGTGAAAAGATCCGTCAGTTGGATGGTGACTACGATGTGTTCGGAGACGGGTCGGTACAGATTATCTCAGCCTACGGCCACACGCCCGGGCATCAGGTTCTGTTTCTCGATTTGACAGATTATGGTCCACTGATTCTCTCCGGCGATCTCTACCATTTCCAGATCAGCAGGCGAGACAGGAGAGTGCCACAGTTTAATTTCGATAAGGAGATGACCCTTCAAGCCATGGCCAAGGTAGAGAAGCTGGTCAAATCAAAGCAGTCAGCTTTTTGGATTGAACATGATCTGGCGGGTTTCAAATTGTTGAAAAAGGCACCTGAATTTTACGATTAGCTGTTATCCAAATCTTGCTGGCATGCGAGTTTATAACCTAAAGAAAAATTATGACTTGCGCCCCAGCCTCACTGTTGGCATCACTCTTTCAACTGGGTTATTCTGGTAATCATTGTTTACGTCTGATTAACCGGGTGTGGAACCATGAAAGAATTGATCTACCATCGTCACTTAATACCTGCGGCAGAATATCATGCCAACCGGGTTGCGATTATTGACGGAGACTACAGTGCAATCTACAGCCAGCACCTGGAGAGAGTCTGCCGTATCAGCCATGCGCTGAGACATCAATTGAGCGTTGAACGTGCTGATCGATTTGCAGTGATGGCACTTAACAGTCATTACTTTACTGAACTTTACCATTCGGCGTTCCTTGGTGCTGGAATCATCAATCCACTCAATCTGCGTCTGGCTGCCAAAGAACTGGTCTACATACTTAATGACAGTGGCACGAAAGTTTGCTTCGTCGATGCGGCGTTTGCACCGCTGATTGATCAGATTCGAAGCGAGATTAAACTCGAAAGAGTTGTGCTGATGGGTGAAGGTGATGTGCCTCATGATATCACTATGGATGCTCTCATTGATGAGGCCAGATTCGAGATTCCAGCTGAACCCGAGGAACAGGATCCTGTTGTACTGATGTACACCGGGGGCACCACAGGCCTGCCCAAAGGTGTGCTCCTGGATCAACGAGCTGAAATTCTCAATCTCTATCACGGTCTTACTACATTCCCCATGACTTCAGATGTTGTCTATCTGACTCAGACGCCTATGTTTCATGCTGCCGCAATGTTTGGAATCCTGGGTGCGTCGATGGGTGGATTGTCTGTCAGTGTTCCGCTGTTTGATCCAAAAACGGTCATGGAGGTCATACCGAAGCATCAGATTGAGGCAACTGTTATGGTGCCAACAATGATCGGGATGCTGCTCAGCCATCCTGATTTCTCAGCAGATACCCTGGCTTCGCTTAAGATGATGGTCTATGGCGCCTCACCCATGCCATCAGCGATCCTGCAGCGGTTACGTGAAGTTGCGCCGCATATTGAGTTGTTTCAGGGATACGGCATGACGGAGAGCTCGTCGGTACTCACCATTCTAAAACCCGAGGATCATCTGCGAGACGAACTCCGTGGCTCGGTCGGCCGGGCTCTTCCCGGCGTCGTGCTGAGTATCCAGGATGAAGATGGTAAGCGGCTCGATTCAGGGGAAACCGGAGAAGTTTGTGCGCGTGCTGGTAATTACATGATTGAATACTGGAACAAACAAGAGGCCACAGCAGAAGCGTTCAAGGATGACTGGTACCATACCGGAGACGCCGGTTACCTGAATGAAGAGGGCTTTTTATTCCTCGTTGATCGAGTAAAAGACATGATCATCAGCGGTGGTGAGAACATCTATTCAATAGAGGTTGAAGACGCCATTGCATCACACCCATCGGTCGCTCAGGTTGCTATTATCGGGATTCCGCATGATCTCTGGGGTGAAGCCGTTCACGCTGTCGTGGTGCTCCAACCCGATAAAACAGCCACGGAAGATGAAATCATCGAGCATGCAAGAGCATCGATCGCGGGATTCAAGGTACCAAAGACAGTAGAATTCCGAGAAGAACCTTTGCCCTTGTCCGGGGCACTCAAAGTGCTGAAGCGGGACTTACGCAGTCCCTACTGGGAAGGTAAAGAGCGGCGTATCAACTAGATACTGGATGCCGGGACTCCTCTCAAAGATCCATCATCTCACTCATTGCTTTTCGCAGATCCTTCTGAACAAGCTTTTCTGCTTTCTCATAGGTGACAATCAGCCGCTTGCATTCGTCGCTTTCCGGCCACTTGTCAATCGTGTTTACGCATTCACCACGGTGCCTGGCAGGCAGAAGTATCTTTTGTATCGGGGTTGGACTGGTCAAAGCTTTCACGATGCGCACTCGCATGAAAACCGTGTGATTAAGTTTTCCAGCAACTGGCACCTCATTAAATGATCTATATCAAAGCTCAGAAGTGGGCACGGGTACCCAGCTTAAAAGTAAGCGCTGATAAATATCCTAAGATTTACAGCTTTATACGATACGGTAAACACTGGCTATACGTTTAATTAAGCGAATCGTGATGCCGTGTTATTCACGGTAGGCTATCTGACTGTGCCCCACCGGGCTTATCGTTGCGGCAGTATTCAGATTATCCTAGGTATCGGTGAAAGAGCGGGTAAATAGATAGTTAAATCAAACGGAGCTGATTGTGGCAAGATTGGGGTAGCTAGCGAGTCAATCAACTAAGGAAGGCAATCCAATGGGCATGGGTCACCGGGAACGCGTAGTTAGCGCACTTAACCACCAGGAAACGGATCGAGTACCTGTGGACTTTGGTGGTGGGCCAGCGACTCAAATTCACCCTGATGCTTATGAGCGCCTGCTGTCCCATATTGGGTTCGATCCAGAACCACCACGAATGGGGGCTGACGTTGAGGGCGGTCGGGGAGAAGGCCAGGTCATTGTCCCGAGTGAGAAAGTGCTGCAGTATTTTGATATTGACGTCCGTGGGGTTTACCCAGGACTGGCAGACAGTGACACTGGTGAAATATTAGGCCCTCTTTCTTATATCGATCAATGGGGCGCCACCTGGCGTAAGGCTTCAACGCGAGCCCCTTATATCAATGTTGATGGGCCGCTGCAGCATCTGATTGATCCCAACACAAGTGCTCTGGATACGATTGACTGGCCTGATGCCAGAGACAGTAGTCGCATTCGGGGTCTGCGAGAGCGAACCTTGAAACTTCGACAGGAAACGGACTATGCAATTGTACTGAATCTTGGTAATACAACGTTCGCTCTCTCGCAACGTGTGAGGGGTTTTGCCGAGTTACTGGAGGACCTTCTTATCAATCCTGAATTCGCATCCGGTCTGATGGAGCGGGTAACAGATATTGTTTGCGATATGGCGAGTGCAGCAGTTGGCGCAGTGGGCGACCTTGTGGATGCCGTCTCTACTGCTGATGACCTGGGCATCCAGACCCAGCCATTCATGGCGCCAGAACTTTATCGGCAGATGGTCAAGCCCTATCATGCCAGGCTTGCAGCTACTGTTCACGGCCTCACAGATGCAAGTTTCATCCTGCACAGCGATGGTGCCATCAGGGACTTGCTGCCGGACCTTATTGATGCGGGTGTCGATGTTTTGAATCCGGTGCAGGTCAATGCAACGGGTATGTCCCCGGGAGAATTAAATAGAGAGTTTGGTAAAGATCTCTGCTTCTGGGGAGGTATTGATACCCAGAAAGTGCTTCCCTTCGGGTCGCCATCTGACGTTGCCAGAGAGGTGCGAAACCGCGTGGGTGATCTGGGGCAAAATGGCGGCTATGTGGTCGCGTCTGTGCACAATATTCTGGCCGATGTACCAGCGGAAAATATCGAGGCAATGTTGACAGCGGTGATGGGAGAGGATTGAGTTTGAGATCAATCTCTCAACGATTCTTCAGCATCTGCCAGTGAGTGAAAATTTTATCTGCAAGATCTGAGGTAGTGTCAGAGATTCGTATGGATTGTCTTTGTTATCCCGGGTGCCTCAGAACGATGCCAGACTGCCTTGCACTTGTTAATCCGAGACAAAGGGTACAGGTCGCAATTCTTTACTGAGATACAACGGGTGTGCTGGTGAACCGTCTTTGTTCTTCTTAAGGCACATGGGTGTTTTCTTGTGGTGCTGGATTTTCAAGATCATTGATTTCACGTGGTTGGCCGCATTGGCGTAACGACTGCCACCCCATGCGCACACTACCAGATCTGCATTCTTAATGGCGTTGTTAACGTAGTGGTCATGCCTGGGTCCAATTCGCAAATCTGACGGATCGGGCAATTCGTTTGGGTAAGTGGCGCGGAAGTCATACAGGTTGATCACTTCCAGCCTGGCGTACTTCCAGGATGATGCAAAACCCATACACCGGCGAATTGTAGGATCATCTTTGACCTCATCGGCAGTTGAAGGATTAAGCATGATGAAAAGGCAGGTTTTGCGAGATTTGATCTTTGCTTCTTTTAGTAATCTGCAGAGGCTATAACGGAATCTGCCACAGTCGCTGAAAACAGCACTTCGAGTAATATCAACTGCATTGCATTTAGTCATAACCGAGCCTGCATTGCTTTGCTAAAACATACCTGGCAAGAATTCAAGCATGTCCTGAGCCTTGTCGCTCTGTGTGATTTCCCAGGATTTTCTGGCTTGCAAAGATGCTACCTGTCGGCAGGTTCAGTGGTCAAATATTCAGATGACCACCATTTATCTGGTCAATTAGTCTGATGATTGCGCTTGGAAAGTACCAGCTACCTGTAAAGTTTTCCTGATCCTGGGTAGCACATGACGGTACCCATGGCATCGTTTTTTGATACGTTTCTCGCGGCGTTTGCGATACAGTGGCGTTACCGTGCTTATTCATCCTGGATTTAGAGATGTGATGGAAACCATGAATGGTTGCTTGCTGGTATATCTCGTTGGTTCTGTGCCGTTGCTGGTTTTTTACGCAGCAGGATTGTCCGGCTGGTTCTTTGACTATCCCATGGGTCTGTTTATTGGAATCCTCCTCGTGCTCGTTGTACCGCTTGTGCTGTTAGTCCTTAAGCTACCGTCCGCGCCGAAATGGAATATCGGGCTGCTTTGGATTGGCGCAGGATTGATCTCGCTGCGGGTGCTGTACGGTGTGCTGCTCATGGAGAGAGCGATACAGAGGTCTGAAGGCCTGATCTTTATCACTGTAGTGTCCGTCGCCCTCGCATGGGCAATCGTGTGGACCTGGTACTTTCTTGTCTCCGAGCGTGTTGCAAGGATTTTTAGTTAGTTAGACGTAGTGCAGCTTTAACCACCGTTCCGATCTGAATACTGCAGCGTATATTCAACCACTCGGTACAGTTATTGAAGTGATAGGCCTTCCAGCCCTGGCGAATATCAAACTCACGAACCAGTACACGAAATTCATATTCGGCTGCATTAATTCGCTGAGAAAGCGAGATGATTTCTGACTCAAGTTGATCCAAAGGTCGGTGTTGCACAGGGGAGATTTGCATCTGGAAGTCCTTTTCACCGATGGCTGTATGAATATACGGTGTACAGTAACCTGTTGATATTTAGAAGAATATCTGGTTGTCAGATAAAGGGTTGTTATTCTTATTTAGAAATCTTACGGCTTACTTATCTTGTTAGAAGCCCTCGGACTTTAGTTTCCTATGGGTCCGGCGCGCCAGGATCATTTTTTATAGATGCCTGATGATCCTCAAGTACCTGGTACAAGGGGAAATCTACCCAGGTGTCATTCAGATAATTGAGCTCGGGCACTTCTTCTTTAGGATCTACAAGCAGATTGTAGACTGATGGATAAGCCATTTCTTTGATCGAGTAACTGCCTTTTTCCATTTCCTTTAAAAGTAACTTCCAGTTGCGCCACTTAACCCCAAAAAGCTCGTTGCCGATGTAAATGATGACGGATTCTCGAGCGGATTTCTCTGACTTTCCCATCAGAAAATCAGACTGATCTACTCCATCCATAATTCGATCCCCGGGGAGATCAGTGCCAATGATGTTTGCAAGGGTTGGGAACAGATCGATCTGATGGACGATTTCATTCGATACTTGTGTAGCGGGAATTTTTCCAGGCCAGCGAATCAGAAAAGGAACCCGTAAAGATCCTTCGTAGGGAGAAAACATACTGCCTCGCCAGGGCCCGGTGAATCCGAACGATCTAGGCACGCCTTCGCGACCATTGTCTGAGGTAAAGATAAATATGGTGTTCTCTTTTAGTCCTAACTTGTCGATAGTATCGAGAAGCTCACCCACATAAGCATCCGTTTGGGCCAGTACGTCTGCGAAACTACCGTTTCCAGTGCTGCCGTTGTAGTCAGGATGCGGGTCGACCGGTTCATGCGTCTGCGTATAGGGAAGATAGGCGAAAAACGGCTGCCCGGTTCTGGCTTTGCGGTTGATGAAATCAATGGCCTGGTCAGTGATTTCGCGATCGATCGTAGTACGCTTTACTCGGTCATATACGCCCAGTTGTTTTGGTTTCTGACCTCTTTTTGCGGACATGACATGGGTGAAGACGGCACTTGGGTGACTACCAGGGGTGAAGCTATTACTATCCGGCCAGAAGGCTCGGTCTGATGATCGGGGAAGTCCAATCCATTCATCGAAACCCTGGTCTGTTGGGAAACGACCCTCAGTATCTCCCAGATGCCATTTTCCAAAAATGCCTGTTGCGTAGCCGGAATCTGACAGCATCTCGGCTAATGTAATCTCCCACTTGGTAATCCCATACCACACACCTCTGGGAGGACCATCTTGCCTTTGGCGGGTACGAATTCCATAACGACCCGTCATCAACGCCGAGCGTGAGGGCGTACACTCTGCTTCAACATTGAAATTTGTCAGTTGGAATCCTTCGGCAGCAATACTGTCAATATTGGGCGTT
>Ga0187833_10000632_pt1 | contig 40883 bp, 51 predicted proteins | sample ETNtaG_37_FD_167968 | JGI IMG/M metagenome (GOLD analysis project Ga0187833, IMG submission 167968) | Marine microbial and viral communities from oxygen minimum zone, Eastern Pacific Ocean - ETNP2014_SV_400_PacBio MetaG (Illumina Assembly) | ecosystem: Environmental > Aquatic > Marine > Hypoxic...
GTTAAAAAGTTACAAGGTGAATCCGTAAATGAATCTGTAAAGAAAAAATATTGGGATGCATATAGTAAGTATTATAAAACATATGAAGCTTTTGCAACAGGAGTTATGGATTTAGCCAAAAGTGTTTCTAAGATAAGTGGTGATAAAACAGATGAAAGAATTATTTTAAAGAACTTTACAAAACAAATTATTCCATTTGCAAGTTTAATGCGTAGTTGGTCAAAAGGACATGAGAAGAATCCACATATAGATGAAAAGATTAAAGTTAAAATTCAAAATCAAACGAAGTCAATAAGCGAAGATATAGTACGCGGTAATGAAGTCCACGCTAAAACAAAAAAAGAACTTAAAGCGGCAATAGCAAGAAGTATGAAAGAGATATTAAATGGCAAGACACCAAAATACGATATTATTAATGGTATGTCCGGAGAGATGATTGGCTGGAAGGATGGCAACGATTATATATGGCAACCAAACGCTATTCCGTATGCTGAGAGAGAACTAAAATGACTACAAACAAAAGAGAGAGCTAAAATGACTACAAACAAAAATAAAAAATTTAATTGGAAACCTGAAAGAGGCTCCTTTAGAAAAATACAGGAAAGTTTTTTAAAGAAAAAAGTATTTATAAGCGAATATAGCTGGAAAGATTATGTAGACACTAGTACAGCTGGTAAAACACCTCCTGATCCAACACCTGAACAAAGTGCTATTGCTAAAAAATATAAGATACTTGGCAAATTTTCAATTCCTGCAATAGATATGAACTTTATAAAAAAGCATAATCTAGAAAAGACATGGAAACGAAAGCAAATAGACCCAAGGGTCCAAAAAATAGCAGCTGAATTTTCAAAAGAAATTAAAAATTCTAATGGAAATATGAATCAGATAAAAAAAGCAATGATGAAACATTTTTCTAAATCAGACGGCTGGATAAAAGGCAATCCTTTCAATGATGTTATGAAGTACCAGGGAATAGAAGTCAGCTCAGGCTCAGGCACGGTCTCTATTAAAGATCTTGCTGCAAGAAAAGGCTTTGATATATCTCTTAAAACAGGAGATGGTAAAGGTACTAGTACGCCTGGACGCGGTGCAGGTACACCGTATAATTTTTCACAGAAACCAGCAGGAAATGAAGGTGAAGCCAAAGATGGAGGATACACAGGATACTGGGACGGATGGTAAGATATAATTAAAGGAGCGTTATGAAGGTTACAATAGAATACTGTATGCAATGAAATTACGAGCCAAGAGCCTTCAGGTTGAGGGAAGAAGTATCGTATAAATATCCAGAACAGATTGAAGATTTTAATATGATCCAATCAGGTGGTGGTGTATTTGAGGTATCAGTAAATGACTCACTTATATTTAGTAAAAAATCACTTAATAGATTTCCTGAAGATGGTGAGATTATAGAATTAGTCAAACGATTTGGATTAATTTAAAAAAGTTATATAAAAACTACACTTTGAAAATTTAACAATATATATATTTTATTACGCGGTTAAATGCGTAGTTATTTGAAAATTGGATTTTTTGAAAAGTACCCGGGATGATCACCCCGGTACGGGATTGGCTGAATAATGGGTAACCTTTGAAGCTCATAAGGCAATCTAACGTAATGTCGTGGTGACTGACCACTTGCTGAATGTTGTGAGTAGGCAAAGGTCTTGTAGACATACGATACGTAATGTGCTTCTAGAAAAATTAAAAAGAACGCGATTCTTTGACCCTGTTATGGGTAAGGGTAATACCGAAATCCCATCTTGTGGCCGAATTAATCTAAACTCAGAGAGATAAGGCAATGGCAAACAGGTTGTGCTGGCTCCAACGATGGTTAACCACTATTGAGGAGAACTAAGGTGACTCTTAGGTGTTAGGTACAGGGTTCGACAAATCTGAGCTAGAAGTTGTAGGTACTCGCAAGTCCTACATCCCCAAAAATTTCCAACTTTAAAGGGCTCCGACCTTTACCATATAACGATGACTAATTTATAATAACGGGGCCCTTTTTTAATAAAAAAATTAGTTTTTGAAAATGTTACGTAATATATATTAATGTATTAAATGAATAATGAACAGTTAAAAAAGGAGTAATGATAATGGACTTAGATCTCATAAAAGCCAGGTTATCACAACTACAACAATCAAATACAAGAACTACTAATCTCTGGAAACCAAGTCCAGGTAAGACACAAGTTCGGATCGTACCCTATAAATTTAATAAAGACAACCCATTCATTGAGTTGTACTTTCATTATGATATGGGCGAGAAGAACTATCTGTCACCTATCTCATTTGGTCGTCCGGACCCGATTGAGGAGTTCGCAACTAAGCTAAAGACTTCTGGTAACAAAGAAGACTATAAGCTTGGTAAAAAAATCGAAGCCAAGATGCGCACCTACGCTCCTGTCATCGTTCGCGGTGAGGAGAAAGAGGGTGTAAAATTCTGGGGCTTCGGAAAAATGGTGTATCAGGAATTACTTTCTGTTATGGCTGATCCAGACTACGGCGACATCACTGATCCAGTAAATGGTCGTGATATTGTCGTTGAGTTTAAGACCAGCGAAGAGACAGGACGTGCTTTCCCGATGACGAATATTAGGGTAAAACCTAATCAGACGCCGCTTACTGAGAACACTGAAGTTATGAAGGTAGTAAAGGATACGCAAAAGAATATCACAGACATTTACTCAGAGATGGAGTATGACGATTTACAAAAAGCTCTTGAAGCTTGGTTGCATGCTGAGGGTGATGTTGATGATAAGGATGTTGCTGATCCTGCAAAAGCTACAAATAGTCAAGCTGCTGCTGAGGACGTTTCCTCAGCATTTGACGACCTATTCAACTCTTAAACAAGGAGGACGCTATGAGCGAGAGACGTGATGTCCTTGCTAGCGAGTTAGCCGAGAGTCTAAACTCGAAAATCAAAGGGCAGAAAGTAGCATTCTTCTTAGACGGATCAGATGATACGCCGACAGATATTAAAGATTTTATATCTACAGGATCATCTTTACTTGACTTAGCAGTATCAAACAAACCGAATGGTGGAATAGCAGTGGGAAGAATAACGGAGATCAATGGTCTTCAGGCTTCCGGAAAATCACTGCTTGGTGCACATATTCTTGCTGAGACACAGAAAAAAGGTGGTATTGGTGTTTATATTGACACAGAGACTTCCGTTAGTAAGGAATTTCTAGATGCAATTGGAGCTGATATAAAGAATATCCTGTATCTTCACATGGAAACTGTTGAAGATATATTTCAAGGAATCGAAGATATCATAACTAAAGTAAGAGAATCTGACAAGACAAAATATGTGACCATTCTGGTTGATAGTCTTGCTGGTGCATCTACTAAGGTTGAGATGGCTGCTGATTACGAAAAAGATGGATGGGCTACATCAAAAGCAATCATAATCTCTAAGGCAATGCGTAAGATTACACAGATGATTGGTAGACAAAAGATAACACTTGTGTTTACGAATCAGTTGAGACAGAAATTGGGTGTCATGTTTGGTGATCCATATACGACTAGTGGAGGTTTGGCACTGCCATTCCACGCTTCAACTCGTATACGATTATCAAATATGGGCATGATCAAGGACAAAGAATCAAATGTGATCGGACACAAATGCCGTGCTAAAGTTATCAAGAACAGAATTGGACCGCCATTAAGGCAATCAGACTACGAGATGTATTTTGATCGTGGTATTGATGATGCTGGTGGTTGGCTGCTAGTCCTTAAGAATATTAAGGTAGCACAAGTTGCTGGATCTTGGTATACTGTTGACTATAACGGTACTCCTGTAAAATTCTTATCAAAGAACTTCAAAGATAAGTTAGAAGAAATAGATGGACTCAAAGAATATCTCTATGAAAAAATCTGTGAAGCTAACATACTGAAGTATGATGATAAGAGAGGCATCGATGATGTCGAATTTACAGACGAAGTAGTCAACGAAGATGCGTGAGAGATACAAAGAGATACTCTCTCAGATTGGTGATCATGTAAAAGGAGAGCATAGTGTTAATGACCACGTCCTAATAATTGACGGTTTAAATAACTTTATTAGGACGTGGGCTGCATCACCTGCTACTAATTCCGATGGTCAGCATATTGGTGGTTTGGTTGGTTTCTTACAAACAATTGGATTAGCAATTAGAACTCTTGGTCCAACAAGAACAATTATTGTTTTTGATGGTAAGGGAGGTTCTGTTAGAAGAAAGAAACTTTATCCAGAATACAAAGCCGGAAGGAAACCTCTCAAGAGACCCAATAGAGTAGAAGGATTGACAGATGAGAATGAAGCTGAGAATATGCGCAGGCAGTTCAAGCGCCTAATTGAATATCTGAATTGCCTGCCGGTTACAGTCTTATCCATACAAGATATTGAAGCAGATGATACAATAGCGTACATCTCAAATCAGATTCTCAGGGAATCTAAAATTACTGTTATGAGTACTGATAAAGATTTTTATCAAATCATCAATGATAGAATATCAATATGGTCCCCAACAAAGAAAATATTATATGATAGGAAAAGACTTGAGGAAGAATTCGGAATTTTAGCAGAAAATTTTGTATTCTATAGGATAATCGATGGAGATAGATCTGATAATATTTCTGGTGTTAGAGGATTAGGACTCAAAACAATATTAAAAAAATTCCCATTTTTGAAAGATACTAAAATAATTAATTTTGATGATTTTTTAAGTGTTACAAAGTTAATTGAACACAAAGATGTTTTAGATAGAAATTACAAATTAATGCAGTTATTAGATGTTGATATTCCAGGGAATGCTAAGCTAACTATACAAGCGCAAGTTAGTGATGGCTCAACAAGATTAGTAAAATATAAAGTTCACAAAATGTTTTTAGAAGATACGATAGAGCATGCAATTAGAAATCCTGATGTGTGGCTTCAGACAAGTTTTAACCAATTAGAATTGATTTTACAAAATGCCACCAATAAGTGATGCACTAACAAAGTACGGATCTGCTTTTCAGACAAAGATAATAACTTGTTTACTTGCAGACCAAGATTTTGCAGTTACAGTCTATGATATGATCAAACCGGAGTTGTTTGATACAGAAGCGAATCAGTGGTTGGTAAGACAAATCAAAGAGTATTACTACGAGTACAAGGTTACGCCAACACTTTCAGCACTCAAAGTAAAGATAAATGAAGTTTCTTCTGAATTATTACGTGATTCTATTGTTGATGAACTACGTGAGGTTACAAAAAATATAGAAGCACCTGATCTTGAATTTGTTAAGAATGAGACAACAATTTTTTGTAAAAACCAAATGTTAAAAGAAGCAATAATAAAATCTGTTGATCTTATTCAGACTGGAAGATATGATGAAATAAAACGTGTTGTTGATAATGCAATGCGTGCTGGTACACATAGAGATGTTGGCTTAAATTATCTTAAAGATTTTGATTCAATTCTAGCGGATATTGCTAGGGATACAATAGAGTCTGGATGGGAACCCGTAGACTATATTATGGACGGTGGTCTTGCAGGCGGAGAACTTGGTGTTGTTGTTGCGCCATCAGGCATAGGTAAAAGTTGGTTTCTACAAGCGCTTGGTGTTAATGCATTAAAGGCAGGAAAAAATGTAGTACACTATACACTAGAACTAAATCAAGCATACGTTGGAATGAGATATGCTACAATATTTTCTGAGGTTCCTGTTGCAAATATTAAGGATAATAAAGAGCATGTCAAGGAAATAATTACAAAACAGTGTAAGGGCGAACTTCTTATAAAATACTTCCCAACTAGGGCCGCTACAGTTCAGACATTACATACACATCTAAAGACAATTGAATTAATGGGTCATGAACCAGATCTTATACTAGTTGATTACGCTGATTTATTAAGAGGCATGGGCTTAAAAAATGATGCAGCTGTACGTCATATTTTAGGTGACATATATGAAGATCTTAGAGGGATGAGTGGAGAATTTCAGATACCAATTTGGACAGCATCACAGTCCAATAGGTCATCATTAGAAGATGAGATAATTGGTGCAGAAAAAATTGCAGAATCATATGCAAAAATAATGACAGCTGATTTTGTTATGTCACTTTCTAGAAAGATTGAAGATAAGATTGCGAATACAGGACGTGTTCATGTAATTAAAAATAGATTCGGTCCAGACGGAATGACATATCCAACAACTATGAATACATCAATAGGAAAAATAGATATTTACGATTCATCATCAATTACTGGACAGGCTGTTCAGAAGAAGCAAGACAACGGAAGTGAGTATACAAGAAAATTATTAGCAAAGAAGTATAAAGATTTTGAAACAAATTAGTATATCCCTTTATTTATTTTGGCGAACCGTTGAGAATAAAAGTGTTAGACGAAAAGGAGAGTTTTAATGGTGCAAAAATTTAAGTTATCACCTTCATTTATAAACAAGTACAAAAGAAAAAAGCCACCATTTGGATTCAATGGATTAGGTGAGTTAGTTTACATGAGGACGTATTCACGTCTTAAAGCAAACGGAAAAAATGAAAAATGGTGGGAGACAGTGAAAAGAGTTGTAGAGGGAACTTACAAAATGCAGATGGATTGGATAGAACAGCATCAACTTGGATGGAATCCCTGGCGTGCACAAAGATCAGCTCAAGAAATGTATGATAGAATTTTTAACATGAAATTTCTGCCACCTGGTCGTGGTCTTTGGGCAATGGGAAGTGTGATAACTGAAGAAAAGAAACTCTATGCAGCCCTTAATAATTGTGCTTTTGTTTCAACAGAGACAATTAAAGAGGATAGCTCAAAACCTTTTTGTTTTTTAATGGACGCATCAATGCTTGGCGTTGGCGTTGGGTTTGATACTAAGGGTGAAGGAAAATTAATGGTAAAGGGACCAACAACTAAAAGGGATCCTGAGACATTTATTATACCAGATACACGTGAAGGATGGGTAGAATCACTTGCTGCATTAATAGATTGCTATTTTCATGGCACACCTGAAGTTCAATTTAATTATTCAAAAATTAGACCTGCTGGTGAATTGATCAAGGGTTTTGGTGGTTTATCAAGTGGCTGGGAACCTTTGAAGGAAGTACATGAAGCAGTAAGAAAAGTATTGAAAGCTAATGAAGGTGCACCAATTACAGTTACAACAATTGTTGATATCATGAACCTCATCGGTAAGTGTGTAGTAGCAGGAAACGTACGTAGAACAGCTGAGATCGTATTCGGTGATCCATATTCTGATGAGTACATGGATTTAAAAAATTATAAAGTGAATTCTCATAGAGACAAATACGGATGGACTTCTAATAATTCAATCTTTGCTGAACTTGGTATGGATTATACTGATGTGTGTAAGAGAATTAAAGATAATGGTGAACCTGGATTTGCATGGTTAGAAAATATGCAAGGTTATTCTAGAATGAAAAATGGTAAGGATAATAAAGATCACAGGGCTGCTGGTGGAAATCCTTGCTTAGAACAAACTTTAGAATCGTATGAGTTGTGTTGTCTTGTAGAGACATTTCCTAATAATCATGATTCATTAGCAGACTACTTAAAGACATTAAAGTATGCTTATTTGTATGCTAAAACTGTTACCCTTGGAAAAACTCATTGGCCAGATACTAATAGAGTTATGTTAAGAAATCGTAGAATTGGTTGTAGTGTTAGCGGCGTTGCACAGTTCTTGACTAACAAAGGAATTGGTGAATTAAGAGAGTGGTTAGAGACAGGGTATGATACAATTCAAGAGTGGGACAAACAATACAGTGATTGGTTTGCTGTTCCCAAATCAATAAAGACGACATCTGTTAAGCCGAGCGGGACAGTATCACTGCTTGTTGGCGCAACTCCTGGTCTACATTATCCAGAGTCAAGATTTTATATTCGTAGAATGAGACTTTCTAATCAATCAGCATTATTAGAACCGTTACGAAATGCTGGCTATCCTATTGAATCTGCATTTGGATCAGAGGATTCAACAGTCGTTGTAGAGATTCCAATTGATGTAGGCGCGGGGTTGCGTACAGCTAAGGATCTTACAGTATGGGAACAATTTAGCCTTGCTGCATTTATGCAGAGACATTGGGCAGATAATCAAGTGAGTTGTACAGTGACCTTTGATCCTGATGAAGAGATAGTACAGCTTGAACAAGCACTTAATTATTTTCAGTATCAGTTAAAAGGAATTAGTTGCTTACCGAGGGCAAACGGTGGTGTGTATAAACAAATGCCTTATGAGTCAATTGATGAAAAAACATACAAGAAATTATCTAAAAAATTAAAAACTCTTTCATTCTCGAAAATGAAAGGTGAAGAAGCAGAGACTGAAAGATTCTGTGATGGTGATGTTTGCATTATTTAAAAAAATATATATTTTGAACAATTAACACCATATATATAATAAAATGGTTATAAAAAAGGAGTTATACAATGCATGATTGCTATATTGCTAGCGGATGGTTCAATGAGAATCAAGCTAGAGATTTAGAAAACATTAAAGAGACACTTGATGAATTGGGTGTCAATTACTTTTCACCAAAAGATGAGATTATTGTTAAACCTGATGCTTCAAAGGAAGAACAGGAAATGATATTCAGAGGAAATGTAGACGCAATCACTGATGGCAAATTTGTTGTCTGTAATACACGCGACAAAGATCTTGGCACAATATTTGAAGCTGGATTTTCTTATGCTAATAATGTTCCAATAATTTATTATGCAGAAGGTCTTCAGGGAAATTTTAATCTCATGCTTTCACGTAGTGGAAGGGCTGTTGCAACAACAACTGATGAACTCAAACATCACGTAAAACATATAATGACAGATATTGCATATGAAGCGGAATATGTCGGATACATTGAGTGATTTTGTAGATAATATCTACACACTCAAGGCACTCACAAGATATAATAATAAATTCAAAATAATAAGTGAATCAGTAGCAGAACATTCATTTTTTGTTGCAGTACTAGTACTTAAAATGCATGATGATTATAAATTTAATTTAGAAAAAGCATTAAAGATGGGACTGATACATGACATACCCGAATTACATTTATCAGATGTGACTCATGATGTTAAACGTAATTTTCCAAAGCTTGCAAAAGAAGTAACTAATGCTGAATATATTATTATGCGTGATAAGTACCCAAATTGGTATGAATCATTCAAAGAATTTGAAGATCAAAATTCAGTTGAAGCATTAGTTGTAAAAATGGCTGATAATCTTAGTTGTGTACAATATGCAACAGCTGAAATGGAGCTTGGAAATAAAGGTTATATGAAAGATGTCGCACAATCTGCAGGAAGAAGAGTTATGGAGTGCGAAAGAAAACTTAAAAAATATCGGAGAAAATAAAAAATGCCAATTAATAATAAATTAGATGTAGTATCACTACCAACAAGTTTAGGAATAGGTGATGAAGTTAAGACAGAATATGTTGATCACTTAGATTCAATAGATGTAAAGTTAGTTAATTCACCTTCAATTGAAGAGTTAAGGAATTATATTCCAGATTTTTGTACAGCAACATGGGCAGAAGAGCCGTTCCATACAGATGATATGTCTAGTCTAGAGAAAGACAAAATGATATGGATGCTTTTTAAGGGAAAACTATTACCAACTGCATTTGAAACAATAAACTGTACATTTACAATTGGTGGAATTGATACTCAATTTGTTACGCATTTAATTCGACATCGTGCTTTTAGTTTTTCAGCACAATGTACAGGTGATAGATCACAGCGTGATGATACAGCACTTGTTCCTCATGCAATCATAAATTCTCCAGAATATTATGAACGATATAAACAGCTTGTTGAGGATGGCAAACAATTATACGCTGACATGGTTGATACAAAAGAGATCTCAATTATGGATGCACGACATATCCTTCCAAAGTGTTTAAGCACATTTTATTGGACTCGTGGAAATATTCGTGATGTAATGGGATTCATTAAGACAAGAATTGATAAGCAGATACAGCCGTCTGAAGATAATGTTGTTGCATACTATATGTGGCTAGAATTGGTCAGGGCATATCCAATGATTGTTGACTGTATTGATATTCACACACCAGCGAGATATTATATTTCAACGGCGAGGACAGGAACTGGAACGAATTTGTATTTTCCTGATGAAGACTCTGATGAATTTGAATTTAATGAGATGGATTTCTTGTATCAGGCAAGACGTGATGAATTAAACGGAACTGATGGTGGACGAAATACATTTATAGAAATCATCAAATCTGTAGATGAAGAAATTGAATATTTACGTAGACAGGCCCATGAGAGGTATCCATTTCTAACAGAAGGAAAGTAGTGGATAAACTAGAAGAGCTATACAAATTACAGAAATCGTTCACAGAGCGATTTTTTGTTGAAAAGCAAAAGACAACATTAGCAGATATAAGATCCTCAAAAGAGGAACTTGTAAAATGGAATAAAGAATACATTCTTGCTTTAATTGCAGAGGCGACAGAAGTATTGAATGAAGTTGATTGGAAGATGCATAAAGATATGAAGCTTCCAACTGACGCAAGGGATCGTCTTTTAGAAGAAAGCATTGATGTTATGAAGTTTTTAATGGGACTTATGATAGTTAATGGTTTTTCATGTAATGAGATCTATTCTATGTTTAAAGCTAAATCAGCAGTTGTTGAAAAAAGATTATAAAAAGCCTTTACTTTTAAGCTATAAAGGCTTATATTCTAATACAATTAAAGAGTATATGTTATGTCATTAAAGAATATTGTACCTCCAGATAAATTTACTGGTTTACACGCACATACAACATTTAGTACGTTTGATGCAATAGGTTATCCAGATGATCATATTGATTTTATTACAAGTGAATCACAAGGAGGAGATTCTTGGGCTTTAACTGATCACGGTAATGGTAACGGTCTTGGTCACGCAAATGCACATGCAAAAATAGTACAAAAGAATGGTCAGAAATATAGGCAACTTTATGGTGTAGAATTTTATTTTGTTCCATCACTTAAGACTTGGAAGGAACAATATACTACACATCGTGAAGCAGTGCAAGCTGAAAGAGATGCTAAAAAACAAGAAAAGCTTTCGAAGGCACCTGTATTTATTGATGCTGAAAAGGAAGTTGAGTCAGGTGGTCATGTATTAGAGGACGAGTCTGAAACAAAAGAATCTGTAAAAGGTAAACCTGCATGGAAGCGTTATTATCATTTAGTTGTTGTTGCAAAGAATAGGCAAGGATTAGGTAATTTATTTACTCTTGTTAAAAAATCTTATAAGCACGGATTTTATAGATTTCCACGTATTGATTTTGAAATGCTCAAAGAGCATGGTGAAGGTTTAGTAGTATCTACAGCATGTGTTGGGGGCTTAGCTTCTGGTATAATCTATAACGAATTTCCGGATTTAGCTTTTAATGAATTTCATCCTGATTTATTAAATGATCCAATCAAATATAATACAATCATGGGTCGTTTAGAAAATATGACAGATTATTTTGTTAACTGTGTAGGACAGGAAAATTTCTTTTTAGAATTACAATTCAATGATTTGACTGCACAGCAAATGACAAATAGAATGTTATTAGACTTGTCAAGAAAGACAGGCGTAAAATTAGTATCAACAGCTGATTCACATTATCCAGGACCAGATGTATGGGAGGCAAGGGAGCTGTATAAAAAATTAGGATGGTTTAGTAATGATCCAAAAAAGATGGTGTTACCAAAAGAAGAAGAATTAAAATGTCTTCTCTATCCTAAAAATGCACAACAAATGTGGGATGAATTTAAAAACAGTTATGCACAATATGATTTTTATAAGGGTTATGAAATTGATGTTAGGGATTCAATCAACAGGACATATGATATCGCATGGAATTTATGTGAAGATACTTGGATTGATCAGTCTGCTAAGCTGCCCGATTACGGAACAAAGGAAAAGCCTGCTTTTAATATGCTTGTTGATCTTGTCAAAGAAGGTTTAGTTCGTGAGGGATTAGATCACAATAAAACATATATTGATAGAGCAAAGAAAGAATTAGCTGATATTAAAACACTTGGGCATGAATCATATTTTTTAACAATGTATCAGATCTTTGAAAAGTCATCACAAAAAACATTGCTAGGCCCAGGAAGAGGATCTGGTGCAGGTAGCTTAGTTAACTTTTTGTTAGGAATAACACAACTTGATCCTATTGAGTATGGACTATTATGGGAAAGATTTTTAGGACCACACAAAGTGGCATGGCCAGATATTGATACTGATGCAGGTGATAGAAATGTTTTGATTGATGCAGCAAAAGAGTTATATGGTGATGAGTCTGTAATACCGGTTTCAAATTTCAATACGTTAAAATTAAAATCATTGCTCAAAGACATATCTAAGTTTTATAATATTCCGTTCATGGAAGTTAATAAACTTTCTGCTGGATTGCAGGAAGAAGTCATGCCTCATGCGAGGGGTGATAATGAGGAAAAATCAATGTTCATGCTTAGGCATGAAGACTGTATGAAATATTCTAAGCGATATCAAGAGTTTATGACAAAATATCCTGATGTTGAAAGACAAATTAGTTCGCTATTCTTGCAGAATAGAAGTATCGGAAGACATGCTGGAGGTGTTATTATAGCACCTGAAAAGGATCTCACTTGTTGCATGCCAATAATCGGTGTTAGAGGTGAGCTACAGACACCCTGGTCAGAAGGAATGAATGTACGTAATCTTGAACCAAACGGTTTTCTTAAATTTGATTTCTTAGGATTAACATTACTTAAGGATGTTGAAAACTGTATTAAGAGAATTTTAATTAAAGAGGGTAATACTGATCCAACATTCTTAGAAATTCGTGATTTCTTTGATAAGCATTTAAATTGTAGAAGTGTAAAGATGGATGATCCAAAAGTATGGAAGCATGTTTACGAAGAAGGACGCCTAACAGCAATATTTCAGTTTACTGCAGACGGCGCACGTAATTTTTGCCTGGAGGCGAAGCCAAAAGATATCGAGACGCTAGGCGCATTAACTGCGATATACCGTCCAGGACCATTAAAGGCAAATGTACACAGAACATTTGTAAAAGCTAAGCGACAAGCAGCAATGATAGAATATGATCATCCTTTAATTGAGAAAATCTTAGGACCAACATTTAATCATATTGTATTTCAAGAGCAGTTTATGTTATTAGCAAAAGATCTTTCAGGATTCACTTTGGGTGAGGCAGATAAACTTAGGAAGACATTGGTTAAGATGTCACATGATTCTCTTGGTGGAAAGAAAAATGAAAGACAGATTGCAAAAGAAAAATTTATTAATGGTGCTAAAAAACTTAATAATATTGATGAACAAATTACAATTGATTTATGGGATAAAATTGAAGCATTCTCTACGTACGGATTTAATAAATCACATGCGATCTCTTATGCAATTGATTCGTATTATGGCGCATGGCTACACACATATTATGAGACAGAATGGTTAGCTACAATTTTAGATTCTGAGAACAACAGTCCATCTGGCTTAGCAAAGACAATTGCTGAGATAAAATCATATGGATATCGATTTGTAGATGCTGATATAAATTATTCAGGAAATGAATGGGAGTATTCAAGCGAGATTAATGCTTTTGTGCCTCCGCTATCTTCAGTAAAAGGTGTTGGATCTGTAGCAATGGAAGAGGTTATTAAAAAAAGACCTTTCAAAACACTGAAAGATTTTCTATATTCTGGTGGTGAATGGAGATGGAATAAGTTTAATAAGACAGCATTAAAGTCACTGTGTATGGTTGAAGCTCTGGGATCATTTGAAGAGTTTACTAATGGAACGATCAGTAACCATAACCAGCTTTTACACGTTTTAACAGATGATAAAAATTATGATCAATTGAGAAAACATATTTCAGGATTAACAAAGACACAACGTAAACGGCTTGACAAAACAGGACAGTATGCAGATGATTTAATTGATAGTCTTTATACGAAATATAAGGACATTCCAGATTGGACAAGATTAGAAAAAATAGCTAACTACGCAAATATGACGTCAACAGTTAAAAATTCACTTGTATTTCCTGATGAGGTGATGGAGCAGATACAGATACATAATGTGATTAGCTGTTTCCAGATTCCACATTCACAGAGAAAGATGAGTTGGTTTGCAGTTGTTGATAAAACTAAAAAGGTTTCAAAGAATAATCGTATTTTTTGGAGTTTGAGAATAATGGATAACCAGAATAATACAGGTTGGCTTCGTGTATGGGGAGCTTTTCATAAAGATAAAGAACCAGACAAATATGCACTGTGCTTAGCAGATATTCATAATGATCCTCAGTGGGGTATGTCAACAAATGTAGCAAAGTTTAAGATCATTCCTGTAGCATGATTAATATTAGACACGTTACACTCGAGGGACCAGACTTATCTGGAAAATCTACACTGATGAAGAATTTACATTCTGCAACAAATAATAAATACAATATTATTGATCGTTCACTCATGAGTGCTCTTGTATATTCAATACTGTATAAGAGGAATGATATTGAAACAAGACGTAAACAGTTACGTGATTCTCTTAACAATTTAAATGATAGGACGATCGTCCTTATGCCACCAATAACAGTGCTTGCAGATCGATATAAAGATAGAGGTGATGAGATTCAAAAGTGGGAAGATATTATTGAGATATATAGCATATACACAGATGTGTTAAGTAAGCTTCAAAGTTATAGTACTGTGTGTGTCATAGATCAGAATTTAAGTGAGGCACAATTAGTGGAGGAAGTTGATCGTTATCTTAAAATGTCAGAGAACAATATTCCTCATCATGTAGAAATGAATGCCTTTGCTGCTCATGGTGAGGCTTTTCCTGTTAGGTTTGAAGTTGATCTCGGTACAGGATTTATGAGATCAAATACAGATGCCTTAGATCACAAGTCAGAGAAAGAGTACTACACAAAAATATTATCTAATATGTTGACAACAATAACGAAAGAGAATATTGGAGATAATCCATATAATAAGCCGCAAGATTCTCATACAACGCGAAGATATATTTACGCAGATGACACGTGTATTGCGTTATTTCATATGATGTATAGGAAAGATAGATTAAACTTTTTTGCCACATTAAGATCATCAGATACTGTTAATATATTTGAACACGATTATAAATTTTTATTGTATTTATGCGGACAGTGTGCACAGGCAATTGGATTAAAAGATTATGAGATACCAAATGAATGCACGCTGGCAGTAACAATCAATTCAGCACATATGATATAATGCCAAATTATAAGAAATTTTTTAAGAAAATACTCAAAGAGACAGAGAAGATGTCCACATGCGCAAGAGTACAAGTGGGGTGCCTGATTGTAAGAGACGGCAGAATAATTTCTACAGGGTGGAATGGTGTCCCAGCAGGATCGCAGCACTGTGATGACAAGTACGTATTCGGTGCAATGCCTGAGCCTGACATGGAGACACATCATGAGTGGTCAACAAAGCATGAAGTTCATGCTGAAACAAATGCAATAGGTTACGCTGCACAAAATGGTGTGCCTACAAAAGAAGCTATAATCTACACATCAATTTCACCCTGCATTGATTGTGCAAAATTAATAATAGCTGCTGGAATTCAACATGTCTATTACATCGATCAATATGATAGAAGCGATGATGGACAGAAATTTTTAAACAAACACAATATTCACATGGAACAATTATGAAACAAATAAATAGGTACCTCTACAAAGTAGAGGATGATGATAAGAAAGTTGCAGAGCTAAGGAATTGGAATGATTCTGAGTACACATATACAGGTAATCTTGCAGAGTTAGCTGCATGTAAGTATCTGGGAATTGAGTGGACGACAGCATCACGAGCACCAGCAGATTTAATTGACGATGATGGTATGAGATTTCAAGTCAAATCCTGTAAAGAGGCCTTTGAGAAGAGTAGATACTGGCTAGAACAAACCAATCAGAGGCTTTTTGATAGGTATATATTTGCAGTCATTGATGAGGAAGAACGTTTTGTAAGAATTGAAGGTGATATGATTGAGAGAATACCACACAAAAATTCTCATGAGTACTCTGCACGAGGAAATGGAAAAAAATTAAAAGCAATATATAGGAAATAAGTTATGAGTAAAGCAATAAAAGAAGCAAGCAACAAAGTAGAATATACAGAGCAAATCAAGCGGGCAAAACAAATATCATTTAGTGGGGATCCAGTTGCACATGTGGAAAATGATTTTCCAGAGATGACGTCTGAATTTAGGCGCTTACAGAAAAAGCAGTATGATTTATTCTGTAAGAAACAACATGACTATGGTCCAGGGAATATAGCAGTAGGAACACAGCTTCTGACCGAAGGAGAAATTAAATTATCTCTCACAGGATTGTGGTTTAGAATGAATGATAAGATTCAGAGATTAAAGAATATGCTCATGAATGGTAGAGAGAGTGCAGTTAAGGATGAGCCAATAGAAGATTCATTTATGGATGTTTCAAATTATGGTATCATGGCTATGGTTGTAAAGAATGGCAAATGGGGCAAATAACATACATAACAGTAACACGGCTATTTTTAACAGTGGATAGAGAACAAAGATAAAATGTGTGGTATAGCTGGAATTTATAGTCACAAACCTGTGGCGCCAGAATTATATGAAAGTGTAGTTCACTTACAGCATCGTGGTACAGACGCTGCAGGTATAATGACGTATGATGATAGGATGCACAAAGAAAAGGGATTAGGATTAGCACGAGATGTATTTACAGAAGAGAATCTATCTTTGCTTACGGGCAATATAGGTATCTCTCATAATCGATATCCTACACAAGGAGGTTTTGGTCACGGAGAAGTACAGCCAGTTTGGACATCAGTTCCTTATGGAATAGCGATATCACACAACGGACAGATAACAAATTATGATGAGCTTGTAGAAGAGGTTACAAAGAAGGACAAGTGTTATTTAAACACTACGAGTGATTCGGAAGTTTTACTCCATGTTTTAGCTAAGGGTTTGAATACTGGCGGAACTCTGGAAACGAGTGAAGAATTTTTTGAAGTACTATGTGATGCTGTTGGCGAACTATTTAAAAAGGTAAGAGGAGCTTATTCTATTACAGCTCTTATTGTTGGAAAGGGATTAGTAATCTTTCGAGATCCTCATGGTATCCGTCCATTGGTTAAAGGGGAAAGAGACAATGGTGATAGTAAAGATTATATCTTCGCATCAGAGAATACTATGTTCTATTCTATGGGATATGCATCAAAAGGTACTGTACTCCCAGGGGAACTTATCTATGTAGATGATGACGGTAAGTTATTTAGCAAACGTTTAGTTAAGGAAGAATTTAATCCTTGTATATTTGAGTATGTTTATTTTGCACGACCAGATGCAGTACTTAATGATGTGGGTGTATACCGTTCAAGATTAAGAATGGGTCAGAACTTAGCATTTGCATGGATGAAAAAATATCCAGATATAAAACCAGATATTGTTATACCTGCACCGAGCACAGCCAATACATCAGCATTAGCATTTGCTCACGAGATAGGAGTTAGGTATTCAGAGGGATTATACAAGAATAATTTTATTGGTAGAACATTTATTATGCCGGGACAGAAAGAAAGAAAACGGTCTGTGAAATACAAACTTGTGCCGCAAGAAACTGAGATACGTGATAAAAACGTGATGATTGTAGATGATAGTATTGTCCGTGGAAATACAAGCAAAGAGATAGTAAAGATGTTACGAGATTTTGGAGCTAAAGAGATTTATTTTGCAAGTGCGTGCCCACCAGTACAACATCCGTGCTATTATGGTGTAGATATGCCAACAAAAGAAGAACTTATTGCTGGAAATAAAAGTATAGATAGTATCAAAGAAGAGTTGGGCGTTGATGCCCTACTGTATCAGGAGATAAAAGACTTAGTTGAAGCAGTAACTCGTAAGGGTGACCATCATATTGAGAATCCATGTATGGCTTGTCTTGATGGACATTACGTAGTGAATATGAAAGACATAAAAAAGTAAGGAAGAAAAGAAAAAATGGCAAGACCAAAAAAATATGTAAGACCTATCATTAGACGTAAGTGTAATTATTGTGGTAAGATGAAGACAAATCCATTCATCTATCACATTGTACCTGAGTTTAAGAATATTCTAGAAATACCGACGTATTCTAGGACAGCACAGAAAACTGCAAGAATTGATCTTAAGGGCGATAGAAAGATTCAAGCATTTCATTACTGTGATAAAGAATGCTATCATAAGGTATGGCCAAATAATGGGTAGAATAAGTTGGTCACAAGTCAATACATGGACAACGTGTCCGTACAAATGGAAAATAAATTATATTGACGGAATTAAACCCTGGACAGATTCCATATACACAGTGTATGGTAAGGCATTGCATGAAACGATGCAGAAGTATTTAGACATTATGTACAATAAGTCGATTAGAGAAGCAGATGAACTTGATCTTGCAAATATGCTAGTTGATAATATTAAAACAATATATTCTGATTGTGTTAAGAATGCAAAAGGTAAACATTTTTCAACACAACAAGAGCTAACAGAATTTTGTATCCAGGGTGCAAAAGGTCTCACTTGGTTTAAGAAACACAGAGGTGATTATTTTCCAAAAAAAGATTGGGAGTTGATAGGTGTAGAAGTCCCAATTAATACAGAGTATAAAACCGTTGGTGTTCTTGGATTTATAGATGTACTATTAAGGAACACAAAGACTGGAAAAATTCGTATTATTGATATAAAGACCTCAACGCGTGGATGGAAGAAAGAGAAAACAGATCCCATGAAAAGAGGTCAATTATTATTCTATAAAAAATTTATCTCAGAAGAGTATCAAGTTGATATTGATATGATATCAGTTGAGTTTATAATATTAAAACGTCTTGTGTGGGAAAATACAGAATTTCCTTCAAAATATATTCAAAGATTTGAGCCGCCCTCAGCAGGCGTATCATTAAATAGAGTATTTAAAAATGTTGACATATTTATTAATGAATGTTTTAATGATGATGGAAGTTATAAAACAGAAGCAAATTATAAGAAATTAGGTGTTAATAATAATTGTAAGTGGTGTGAATTTAAAAATAAGCCAGATTTATGTGATAGGAAATTGATATGATACCAACAGTAAGATTACCCGGAAATTTTGTAGGAACAGATTATGAAGATATTATTTGGAAAAAAATATTTAGTACTTTAGAAGCTTCACCACAAGAATTTAAACTATGTTTTTATTGTGATGATTCTGATCATTTGCCTATTATAGCAAATTCTGTTAGCGGTCATGATGATCATCATCTTAGAATAAAGACAACAATAAAGCTATGGAATAATTGTAAGAATGAAAGAGTTTTTTTAGATGTCTCTAATGGTGAAATATCAAATTCAAGATTTCAATGCAGAGGAGATGATATTTCTGCTATTATAAATGCACTAGTTTTTGTAGAAGATCATTTTAATTTTATCAATTCAGAAAGATCACAATATAATAAAGAGCCTAGAAGACAAAAGAGAAACGATTCTTCCACACATGATCGTTATAAAACTTAATTTTTCTATTCCTTGCCTATATATATAAATGTAAAATATATATAATGAAAGGGAGTTACGATGGATGATTACTGGAAACTTACATCAATTAAAGTTCTATCGGAGATATACAGACAATTCAAAATGAATAGTAAAGCTCAAAATATGACGCTACAAAAATTGGTTAATAGATCAATGTGGCTTTTTATGAACGATACAAATTTTAAAGATAAAATTAAAGATACAAAAACGCTTAGCGAAAATTACAAAACAGGTTATTAGGAGTCTGCATGTATAAAGTTGGAGATATTCGTAACGGATACGAGGTTCTTCCAGACGACAAACGCAAAACAGTTTTATTACTTAGTGATGATTTAAGAATGACATCAGGCGTAGGTAATATGTCTCGTGAGTTTGTGTTAGGAACATGTCATAGATTTAATTGGGTTCAAGTTGGTGGTGCTATTAATCATCCTGAAAATGGTAAGGCGATTGATATGGATGAGGACACCGAAAAAAGGACAGGAGTACCAAAGGCACATCTCAAAATACACCCAGTTAGTGGCTATGGAAATCAAGATCTTATAAGACAGTTATTGAATTTTTATAAACCACAGGGTATAATGTTATATACCGATCCAAGATTTTGGGAGTGGTTGTTTCAGATGGAACATGAAATTAGGCAAAATATGCCTATTGTATACTATAATATCTGGGACGATCTTCCGTATCCAATGTGGAATCAGAAATATTATGATTCAGTTGATGCTTTATTTAATATTTCTAAGCAGACATGCAATATTGTCAGAAATGTTAGATCATCTTACGAAGATTGGCAGGTAACATACATTCCTCATGGTATTAATGAGGATGATTACTTTCCAATTGATGAGAGTTATGAGAAGTATGATGAGTTCTTAAAATTTAAAAAGAATGCGCTTGGTTACAAAGAGAAAGATTTTGTATTATTCTATAATGCTAGGAATATACGTAGAAAATTACCTGCTGATATTGTTTATGCGTATAGAGCATTTTGTGATACAATTTCACCTGAAGAAGCTGATAGGTGTTTACTGCTAATGCACACTCAACCGCGAGATGAAAATGGAACAGATCTGCCAGAGGTTGTTCGTAATCTCTGTCCTAACTATGATGTTGGATTTTCTGCAGGGAAGCTTGATAGAGAGCAAATAAATTGGTTGTATAACTGTACAGATTGTGGAATATTGATTAGTTCAAATGAGGGATTTGGTCTAATGGGCGCTGAGAGTTTGATCGTTGGAAATCCAATTATAACAAATGTCTCTGGAGGGATGCAAGATCATTGTGGATTCAAGAAACGTATTGCTACCGATTGGGATTCTGATGGTAAGACGACTAAAGAAAAATTAGTTTATTTGACGCACGAAGATTATACAACTGAATGGGGTTCTAATCACGATGGCAGATATAAAGATCATGGTGAGTGGGCATTCCCAGTATTCCCAACCTCGAGAAGTATTCAGGGCTCATTAGCTACACCATATATTTCGGATGATAGACCTGATTGGCAAGATGTAGCAATCCAGATCAAGAAGGCATGGTCAATGAGAGGTAAAGAATTAAAGCGTAGGGGGATGCTTGGAAGAGAATTTGTTTTAGATCCCAATATTGGTATGACATCATCAGAGATGTGTAGAAGGTTTGTTTATGATATGGAGCAGGTATGGGAAAAATGGACACCAAGACCAAGAATTGATATGATAAATGGAACGACATGGGATTATACACACCCATCATTTAACGGTCTAACGTTGACAAAGGAGATTTAATGTACAGACCAACTATTTTAATTACAGCGCCTGTCGCGACTAGATCAGGTTATGGCGCGAGATCACGAGATGTTACTCGTGCTCTTATTGCGTTAGATAGCTTTGATATTAAAATTTTTCCTGTTCCGTGGGGAACAACTTCACAGAATGCATTAACTGCAGACGATCCTAATGATACAGAAATTATATCTAGAATCGTTACAACACAAGAAGAGTTACCCAAGAGTCCTGATATTCATATCCATATAGTAGTTCCAAATGAATTTTTACCTCTAGGAAAATATAATATTGGTATCACAGCAGGCTTAGAGGCGTCCGTGATTCCACAGGATTGGATTGTAGGAATTAACAAGATGGATCTTGTCCTTTGTAGCTCAACATTTTCTAGAGATATTATGAAATCAACAGAGTACACAAATAAAGAGACAGGTGATGTACTAAAGATTGTAAAGAAAGTTGATGTTCTCTTTGAGGGAGTTGATACTAACATATATAAAAAACTTTCTGGGCCACAAATGATATCTAAAGAATTGAGAGATGCAATGAATTCTGTTAAAGAAAACTGGAATTTTTTGTTTGTTGGGCACTGGCTATCGGGTGGTATTGGTGAAGATAGAAAAGATGTAGGTAATTTGGTGAAAACATTCTTTACAACCTTTAAAGGAAAAAAGAATACAGGACTGATACTAAAGACATCAGGTGCGACAACATGCAAGATAGACAGGGAACAAATATTAGCTAAGGTAAAACAGGTAAGAGAACAAGTAGGCGATAAAGAATCACTACCGAATGTTTATGTGCTGCATGCTGATTTGTATGATGATGAGATGAATCAATTGTATAATCATCCCAAAGTAAAAGCTAACATTACATTTACTCATGGTGAGGGATTTGGAAGACCTTTGCTTGAGGCATCAATATCAGAGAAACCAATAATCGCTTCAAATTGGAGCGGCCACACAGATTTCTTAAATAAAAATCATACAGTACTACTGCCGGGTGGGTTAATAGAAGTACCAGAATCAGCACTTCCAAAAAATATTTGGTTAGCGGAGCAACGATGGTTTGGTGTAAATTATGGAGCAGCATCGACTGCAATGAAACGTATGAGAAGTAATGTGAGGCCGTGGAAGCAAAAAGCAAAGAAGCAAGCAATGTATAACAGATCACATTTTAGTTTTAATGCAATGACCAAAAGAATTAAGTCACTCTTAGATAAAAATCTCCCAAAATTTACTGAGACAGTTGATGTCAATCTTCCGGAAGTTCCAAAAATTAATTTACCAAAATTGGAGAAAGTATAATGCCAGTATTATTACCAACATGGATGCAATATTAATGGAAAAGGTAATAGTTTGTCCAATATGTAATGATGAGAATCACTGCTTCGAGGAAATGCAGGAAGACTACAGTAGTTTTATGTGTTTTCACTGTGGATTCATGAGTGATACGAGATTTACAGAAGCGAATGAAGCTTTAATAACGATGGATACAACTGTGTTGGTTAATAAGCTTAGGACATTTGATGAAGAAAGAAAAATTTGGTGGTTTCCATCTGTTGTTAATATGGGAAAAATGGGAATAATTTTTCCGGAAGGAAATGAGAATAGTTGGAGTTGGAAATTCGCGAGAGTAGTTGATATTCCAAAAGAAAACAGAGAAAAATTTAAAGGATATGAACAGAGGCTCGATGTTGAGAATGCAAAGAGATATGATAAGTGGGACTTTATATCAGCGTGCAAAGACATGGGCATAACTAAGGATTTGGGTGAAGAAAAGAATTAATTGGAACGAAGCAAGACCTGGGTTGATCGTGACATTTAGGTACAAGGGAGAGAGGACTGGAATATCTCGTACTCGTGAGTGTCTATTATTAGATACAAATCATCGTTTCACAAGAGCAGATGGTAAGACAGTAAGATTAATTCATGCAATTCAACTTAACTCTAGACCAGTTGTTAAGGGTCAAAAACAAATAAATCAAAAACAGATTCATCAAATACTCGAAGTAATAGGAGATATTGAATTAGATCCTAAGACAGAATCTCTTCAACTATTGCCGTCTGCGTCGCCAAGAAATTTGTATACTAAAATATCAGCAGCCTTAAGTAAAGTAAACAGTCCTGTTTACAGGACATTTAGTTATCAAAGGGCACGAAGAAATGCTCTGTTTGTGTTACAAGATTTTGATTTTAATCCAACTATTAAAAAACGATTACTGGCGCATGTAAGAGTTACGGGTCGTAAGGTAAAAATAAAATACGATTAAGCATGAAAATAAGTTACGCGATTACAACACACAATGAGTGGCAAGAGATAGATTGGTTACTTTCATTCCTACTGGAACACAAAGATGATGAGGATGAGATTGTAATAATAGATGATTTTTCTGATAAGCTGACACAAAGGGTTTTTGATGTGTACAAAGATGACATTAAATTTTATGAGCATGCTCTGAATCGTAATTTTGATACTCACAAGAATTTTATGAATGATCAGTGCACAGGAGATTGGATATTCAATATTGATGCTGATGAGATGCCGCATGAGAATCTTGTCAAAAATATAAAATCACTTATAGAGTCAAACCCTACAGTAGAATTATTTTGGGTACCAAGAATTAATACAGTTGAGGGATTAACAGATGAGCATATAAGATTGTGGAACTGGAAAGTTAATGAGCATGGATGGATAAATTATCCTGATCCTCAGCAGAGAATATATAAGAATGCTAAGCATATTAGGTGGCAAAGAGCTGTTCATGAAAGATTAGTTGGTGCAAAGGTTGACACTGGGTTGCCGTTGTTAGAAGAGTGGTCCTATTATCATCCAAAGACAGTAGAAAAACAAGAGAAACAGAACCAATTTTATGGAACTATACAGGTTACTTGATTTTACATTAGATGAACCAGATCGTTTTGGGAATAATACAAATTCCACAAAGTCAGACCTAAACACTGTTAGAAAAGATGTAAAGATTTCAACAGAATTTAATAATTTTTTAAAAGACAAGAGTGTTATAATAGTTGGTCCTTCACCTTATCTTAAGGGATTGAAGAGAGGTAGTTTTATAGATTCACATGATATTGTTGTGAGATTGAACAAGGGCTGGCAAGTTGATAAGGATCTTGTTGAAGATTATGGTGAAAAGACAACAATTAGATACCACTGTATGATGGAACATGAGAATAATGGTGGAAAATTTGAGATAGATGAGATGAAGAAGAAAAATGTTAAGTGGCTGGCATCTCAATTCCCATACAATTTGAGTTATTTCCACAATGACAATAAGAAGTTCAATTCACAGAATCAGGGAAGAATAAATTTTCATGTGCCTGCTGATCTTATGTATCATTTAAATCTTCATCACATGATGCAGACACGTATGAATGTTGCAACAGCTGCAATTTTTGACCTGATCAATTATGACATAGACTATTTAGATCTATCAGGTATTTCATTCTATAAAGATGGATGGATTGGTGACTACAAATCAGGTGCGACAAATACTGATAGTAGCGGGAAGTATAATATGGATACAAAAGATATGCAGAAAGAAGGTCACGCTCAAGAGGCACAAATGCATTTACTTAAACTTTTATTAGCAACAGAAGAGAAGTTCGATGTTGATGATGAGATACAAAATATATTATTGGAGTCAAAATGAATTTAAATTTGCATGGTGAGAAAATATTAATTACAGGTGGTGCAGGTTATATTGGAACTGAGCTCACGAGCTTGCTGTTAGAAAGTGGATACAATGTTACAGTGTATGATAGGCTGATGTATGATGGCGCAGTCTTAATTCCATTTTTCAAAAGTCCAAATTTTGAATTTATAAAAGGTGATATTCTTGATACAGAAAAATTAGCTGACGTAATGAGGGATAAAGATGTAGTTATTCATTTAGCAGCAGTCGTTGGTTACTTTGCATGTGATAGAAACAAACAATTATCAACAGATATTAATGTGAAAGGAACACAAAATGTACTTAATGCTATATCCGGAGATCAGCTTCTTCTGTTCGGATCCACAGGGTCTAACTATGGTGTTGTTGATGGAGTCTGTGTAGAGACAACTCCTTTAAATCCGTCAACACTATACGGAATAACAAAGACAAAAGCAGAAGAGATCGTAATGAATGAACACGAAAATGCAATTTCATATAGGTTCGCAACAGCATTTGGTATATCACATAGATTGAGAATGGATTTACTTATCAATGATCTTGCATATAAGGCAGTAACAGATGGCTGTCTTGTAATCTATCAATCTCCTGCGATGAGAACATTTATTCATGTTAGAGATATGGCTATGTCGTTTTTATTCGCTATTGTCAACAATGATAAGATGTCAGGTGAAGTGTATAACTGTGGATCTAACGACTTGAATTATTCAAAGCGGGATGTCTGTGAGATGATAAAAGATAAGACAGATTGTTATATTCATTATAATGATTTTGATTACGATAAAGATAATAGAGACTATGAGGTATCGTACGATAAATTATATCATCTGGGATATGATGTATCAGTTACAGTTGAAGAAGGAATTGATGAATTATTAAGTGTGTACAAAGTATTAAATTTTGTTGATAAGAGGTATCTTAATATTGGTTTCCCGGAAATAAATTAAGGAGTTGTAATGAGTTATTGGCCGTTAATGAAAGATTGCATAACGCAAGAAGATAAAAATGAAATGCTACAGTTTATTAGCAAATCAGATAGATTTACTAATGGACCTCATGTAAAAGAATTTGAGGAACAGTGGTCTGAGTGGTTGGGTGTTAAGAGATCATTATTTGTTTCGTCAGGAAGTACAGCAAATTTTCTATTGCTTGCAGCTATTAAGGAGAATTACGATTTAAAAGATGGAGATAAGGTTATTGTGCCTGCAATGACATGGGTTACAAATGTATCTCCTGTTATTCAACTTGGATTCAAACCAATATTCTGTGATGTGGACAAGCGAACATTTTCATTCGATAAAAAAGCACTCAAAAAGATTGCAGAAGAGCATGATGATATTAAACTTGTTTTTGTTTCACACTTATTCGGTGTTCCAGCAGAGATAGAGGCGTATAAAGAAATTATTCCTAGCGCTATATTCATTGAGGATGCGTGTGAATCGCATGGTGCTGAGTGTGATTCTGGTCCAGCAGGAACATTAAGCGCAGGATCTACATTTAGTTTTTATTTTGGCCACCACATGACAACAGTCGAAGGAGGCATGGTGTCAACAAATAATGAAGATTTGTATCAGTTGATGAGAGCAAAACGTTCACATGGAATGGCACGTGAAACACATAAGGATTATTTTGACCATCACAAACAACAGAATCCGAATGTGCATCCAATGTTTTTATTTATAACAGATGGATATAATTTTAGAAATTCAGAAATATATGCTGTGCTTGGTAAGAGCCAGTTAAAGAGGCTAACAGAACAAAATGATAAACGAAAAGAAAATTATGAGAGATTTCTAGAAATTATTTCTGAGTATAAGCAGCACATATATAGTGACCTTAAAGAAGCAGGTGTATCATCATTCTGTCTCCAATTTATTTGTAAAGGAAAATCAATAAGAGAAAAACTAGAAAAAGTATTACAAGAATCTGGAGTTGAAACGAGACCTCTGTGTAGCGGAAATTTATTGAGGCAACCCTTTTTGTCAGGAAATGGTTATGAACCCAGAGATTTTCCAAATGCAGAATATCTTCACGATAATGGATTTTTTATTGGTAATAATCATCTTATCACCGATGCGGATTTTCTAAGACTTCACAGTGATATAGACAGGACAGTTAGAGGAATGATGCGGTGATCGATAGAGATAATCATGTAATTTATCTCTGTGGATACACACAATTTGGTCACACAAATTGGTATCCGTGGAAGAAGTTTTTTGAAGTGTTTGAACATTTAGGTTATGAAGTGTACTGGGCACCGAAACAAGATATAAGGCGGCATGAAAATAAGAAAAATGTGTACATCACTTGGTGTGATCCTGATACAATTGAACTCTTGAATGATGGAATATATCAGGACGGAGACATTATATTCCATAAGCTTGTGGCATTTGGTCAGTATGATTCTGGCATTGAGTGGGGTGATACTATGGAGGAATGCTTAGAGTTCTTTAAGAATTTTAGATGGACTCTGTATAAGGTATTAGAGGATGCTTATGATGCTGGCATAAATATCTGGGGCTTTGGAGCAAAGACAGAGCATATAGGCTTTGGTGAAAAAGAGAGAATTGTTGAGAAGATGAAAGATAGGATATTCTGGATTCCCTGGGGATCGAGTTTGTGTACACATGATGAGGTCTTTAATTCAAAGCCAATAACAAGTGGATTCACTCATGACATAGGTTTTGTAGGTTCAATATGGGGAACAAAAGGAAGAGGAAATATAATGTCTGTTCAAGATTATTTATCTCCTCTTTTGGAAGATTCAAAGTATACTCATGATCTTGGCGGCGCTGGAACAACACGAGGACAGGTTAATGATGATGTTCATAAAGAGATTTTAAAGCGATCACGTGTTTGTCCAATTGTAAATGCACCTTCGTTTAAAGTTGAGAAGGGTGTTATGGATAGATTCTGGACGATTCACACATTGGGTAGATTTGGGATAGCAGATACTGAGGGCGTATATGAATTTTTTAATGAGGATGAGGTCGAGTATGCTGCCACGGCTGAGGAGTGGAGAGAGAAGATGAGATACTATATTAAGAATACTGATAAACAGATTCCATTTATACAAAAAATTCAAAAAAGAATTAGAGAAGAGTACAATTATTATCACACATGGAAAAATATATTGAATTCTGCAGGATGAGAGATATATATATAATAAAATAGGTTATGGTAACAAACTCTGAAACAGACGTAGTAAAAGTTTTAAAGGATGATGGTCTAAAAGATATAGATTGGGCCACCTTAGAAAAATATCAAAATGCAACGACCACAAACTTAGATGATTTCAGGGATGAGTTCGGGAGATGGACATCATGGGCAGTGAGAATAGCATATAATGATTTTTTTGGTGGTGTGCTTATAAACCAGCTGTCAGGTGAAGGAAATAGAAAACACTATCATCCTGATGCAGATGAGAATTGGGTTATACTTGATGGCGAGTGGGAATGGTGGATAGAAGGACAGGGTACGAAAAAAGTATTTCAGAATGATATCATAGTAGTACCAAAAGGAGTACCTCACTTAATAACATGCGTCAAGGGTCCAGGAGCCAGATACGCAATAACAAAACCGGATGTTAATCATGTATACGTTTGAAGAAGAAGATATTGGAATACCATATAAAAAAGCATTAATCGTTGGAGGAAGTAGGGGAATAGGCAGAGGTGTAGTTGAGAGATGTCAGGGCTTAGGTTATGATACATACTATTTTTCACGATCAGAAAAGCCCGACTCTCGAGTGCCAAGTCAGAGACCCTATCATTACTCAACTCATATTGAAGTAGATTTAAATTCTACAGGAAATATCATGGGAGGATTTAAGCAATATGATAAACATGAAAGCTCGCTTGACATACTAGTCAATGTTGCAGGAATAAACTACTGTAAGTATCATGAACAAATTTCAAATATAGAATGGGATGAAGTTTTAAATGTAAATTTAAGATCGTTTTTTATTACATGTAGAGAGGCAATAAAAAGAATGCATAACGGTGGAAAAATAGTGAATGTATCATCAATTGCAGGACGTAATAAAAGCATTGTTAGTGGCGTCCACTATACAGCATCAAAGGCAGGAATCATTGGATTAACACGACAATTGGCACACGAAGTAAATGACGTTAATATTAACTGTGTGTGTCCAAGTCAAACATTGACTGAAATGCTAGATGAATCAATGAATGAAAAACAAAAGAAAGAATTAGCATCAAAAATACCGCTAGGAAGACTAGCTGAAGTGAGAGAAATAGTAGATCCAATTATGTTTTTATTATCAGATCAGGCATCGTATATTCATGGTACATGTCTTGATGTAAACGGTGGTCAATTATGAGTTGGGAGATGGCAGCAGTGGTCGCAGTAAGGGCTGGATCGCAGAGAATAAAGAATAAGAATTTACAAATGTTAGGCAATACAACACTATTGCAACGTAAACTTAATATATTAATAAATGTCTGGGAACAGGGTCATTTGGATGCAGTGATTATTAATAGTGACAGTGATGAGATGCTTGATATTGGAAAAGATTTGGGACTGTATACACATTATCGAGATCCATATTATGCAAGTTCAGAGTGTACGAATACTGAGTTCCATCAACATATTGGTCAAGTAACTGATGCCGATAATATTTTTTTAGCGCCAGTTTGTTCTCCATTTATCACAATGGAAACACACATTGATGCAATACAGCTTTACAATAGTGAAAGATGGGATTCCTTAACATCAGTCACTGAGGTAAAAAATCATTTGTGGATGGGAGGACATCCTTTAAACTATGATTTGGAAGATGTTCCTAATAGTCAGGATCTTCCTGATGTTGTAAAATTAAATTACGGTATTACAATAGCAAAAAGAGAAGTTATGAAAGATCTTGGTCGTGTTGTTGGCGACGATCCAGGATTTCTAAAATTAAATGAAAAGGAATCAATTGATATTGATACACCTTTTGATTTTTTTATAGCAGAACAAATATGCAAAAAATATTATAAATAGTGAAAATACTCGTTACAACTTATCCTTTTAATGCTTCCTTTCCGGAGGATTATGAAGTAGTATTTAATACTAAAGGAATGAAATATACTCAAGAAGAAATTCAAGATATTTTGCAAAAAGAAAACCCAGACATAATCATAGCAGGAACTGAAAAATATACTTCAGCAGAATTTGATATATGTCCTAACTTAAAAATAATTTCAAGAGTGGGGATTGGAACAAGTTCTATTGATTTAGATGAATGTAAAAAAAGAGGAATAAAGGTTAGAAATACTCCAGATGCCCCCACAAATGCAGTTGTTGAATTAACTTTATCTTTAATTTTATCATCATTAAAAAAATTAAACTCACAAAAAATGTGGGATAAAGTAATAGGTAAAGAATTAAATGATTGTACTATAGGAATTGTAGGGTATGGTAGAATAGGTAAAAAAGTATATGATCTTTGTGAGGCGTTTGGGGCTAATGTTATGATTTATGATCCTTATGTTTACAAAGGGCATAGTTCATTAGATAAATTATATTCAAAATCTGATATAATTTCATTTCATACCTCTTTAATTGATAAAAAAATAACACACACTGAATTAAATAAAATGAAGGATGATGTTATATTAATAAACACATCCCGTGGAAATTTACTTGATGAAAACGATTTATATAAATGGTTAAAATCACACCCTCAAGCATCAGCAGCTTTAGATGTATTTGAGAACGAACCTTATGTAAATGGAGATTTATGTAAGTTAGACAATATAATATTAACTCCTCATATAGGAAGTTATACCACAAAAGCAAGAAAACTAATGGAGAAAGAATCAGTTCAAAACATAAAAACAGAGCTATGAAGATTTTAATAATAGGCGGCTCAGGGTTTTTAGGGAAATATCTTATACAACAAGGTATTAAAAAATCTCATGATATAACTGTATTCGATATTAATGATCCCGAAATATCAGAGATTAATTTTAGAAAAGGAGATATATTAAATAAAAATGAATTAAATAAAGCAATCAAAGGTATGGATATAGTGTACAACATGGCCGCTATGTCAGATATAGAAGATTGTATAAAAAACCCTACAGAATGTATAAAGTATAATGTATTAGGAAATACTTACATATTAGATGCATGTGTACAAAATAATATAAAAAGATACGTATATGCTAGTAGTGTATATTCAGGGGGGAATCATGGGGGTTTTTACGCTATTAGTAAAAAAACAAGTGAAGACATAATAAAACAGTATAATAAATACTATAATTTAGAATACACAATTTTAAGGTATGGAACCTTATTTGGGACAGGAGCCCCACAAACAAACAGTATACAAAAATTCTTAACAGATGCTTTAAATAATAAAGTAATAAATTATAGAGGAGATGGTAATGAAACTCGAGAATATATACATGTTGAAGATGCATCAATTTTAAGTTACCAAATATTAGCTGATTGGTATAAAAACCAAACAATATCTCTAACAGGAGAAAGTAGGATAAAAGTAAAAGACCTATTACTAATGGTAAATGAGATTGTGGGGAATGTGGAAATAAAATACAATACAAGAATAGATAAAACAGACATAGGTCATTATAAAATAAGCCCTTATTCTTTTAAAAGAGAAAATATAATAAAATTATCAAAAACCCAAAATAGAGATTTAGGAGATTCCTTAATAGAAATTTTAGAAAACATATCATATGATAAATCTTGAAAATATACAAAGTAAGTTTAAATCAATTGTAAATTCAGATGAGTTTGAACAATTAAAAGCAAAATTCAACTCAGCCGATGAAATTTACATTTGCTGTCATGGGGGTAATTTAGCTATATCAAGACACATAGCTACAGATTTATCAAGACTTACAAATAATAAAAAGAAAATCATAACCCCAGATAGCGATACAGTAGCTATTTGGCATGGTGATTTTGATTATAAAAATTGGCTAGTTCAATGGTTAAACTTAAATATAAAGAGAAGATATAATGATATTGGATGCCGGCATCCAAACCGGTATATATTAGTTTTAGGTATCTCATCATCTGGTAAGTCTCCTGATGTTGATAATGCCTTAATATGGGCTAATGATAGAAATATAGATACTGCATTAATAAGTGGATTATCTGTTGATTTACCTGTTACAAATGTAAATTTAGGAGTAACCCATTATTATATGGGGGAAGTTTTAACAATGTTATTAGCGTATGAATTACTAGAATCTGCTGGATATGATTCCCCAAAACTTAAAACATTAAAAAACAAACCTACAGAAATCAGAGAACATAGTTTTCCAGATGAAGAGAAAAATATAGCTGTAGATTTTGATGGTGTTATTCACAATCATGACAAGGGTTATTATGATGGGACAATTTATGGTGATGTTATAGAAGGTTCAAAGGAATCATTAAAAAAATTATCTAAGAATTATGACGTAGTGATCTTTACTGCAAAAGCAAAGCCTGATAGAGGATTAATAAATGGAAAGACAGGTACACAGTTGATATGGGAGTGGTTAAAGAAGCATGGTATGGATCAGTACGTGACAAAAGTAACAGCTGAGAAGCCGAGGGCTGTTGCATATATTGATGACAAGGCTGTAGAATTTATTACATGGGAAAAATATTGGAACAGTATAGACAACCAGATTTAGATATCTGGCAAAAAGATCTTATAGTATTTGCTGCTCATGCAGATGATGTTGAGCTATCATTTTGGGGTTATATTTCTAAACACTATGATGACTATCATAAGATAAAAATTATTTTGGCAACTGAGTGGGAACCAAAGGAATCAGTTTGGCTAGAGAATCTAGAACGAATGAATGAATATATGGCTGCAACGACAGTGCCACACAGATTTGACATAGCAGAATATACAAATTTAGATTATTCAGCAAGACGTCTTCATAATGAATTTGATAACGTAAAGGATGATTTTTACAAATTAATAGACTTTGAGAGAAGGTTTGACATTTTGACACACGATGATAAAGATTGTCATACTGATCACTCTGCTGTGAATCAAATCGCGATGGGCATGTATAAGTACGCGAATAGATTTACAACAGGATACTCTCCAAGCTCTACACACTTTGCTGCAAATTATTGGATTCCATTAGATGCAGGTGTGTATAGTCTTAAGAAAGAAATGTGTATGAAATATGACATTCAAAAAGAACAATCATATTCTAAGCTTGGCTATTATTTGGAGAGTGAAGAACATTGGAATATTGGCAAAGCATACCAAATGGAAAATTTTGTACATACAGATTATGAACACTATGATGTTTATAGGATAATAAAATGCCTTTAATTGATATAGCAAATAGAGATAGAGAACAATATATTGATAGATCATATGGGCTTCAGAATGTTGTAAGTTTTATTCAGTCTAATGATACTATAGAAACAGTGTTAGACTTATTTGCAGGAGATGGAAGCTATTGTAGTTTTATACTTTATAATAATTTTAATAATACATTACACATTGAGAAAGATCCTAAACTTTTTAATGAATTAGAATTAAAATTTGGATCTGATCGTGTATTGAATACAGACACATACAAGTATATTAAGAATTATAAAGGTGAGAAATTTGATTTTGTTTTTTGTGATAATGGAATGTGGGAAAAAGAATATTTTAACATTATTCCTCATATTAAAAAGCTACTAAACCCGGGTGGATACTTTGTTCATAATATAAATGTAAAACCATACGGAAAATTCTCAAATAAAAGTAAGTGGGGAAAAGAGAGATCAAAGTTTTATAATGTGAAAGACACGTCTGATATGGATTATGAAACTGTAATGCATAAAACAGCAAAACGTCTCAAAGAAGCAGATGCTGGTGTTAAATGGGGTGTCCCTATAGAAAGAGAATTATACAATGGTCATGTATATTTACATTTTTTAGTATGGAAGCTAGATGAAGGTAACGATACACCAGCCTGAACATTTTCCCTATCTTGGTTATTTCCAAAAAATGCACAGTGCAGATATTTTAATACTTCTTGACAATGTGAATTATAGGAAAAATTACTTTCAAAATAGAAATAGATTTATGAACCATCAGGGACGTGAAGAATGGTTTACAATTCCAGTTCCAAAGAATTCTGTTAAAAAGCATATAAAAGATGTTAAGCCGGCTGAAACTGGTAACTGGAGAAGAAAAATACTTAAACAACACGAACAAAGATTTGGTTTAGATTTATCTACAGTATATGAACCGGATAAATTATTTGATATTAATTTTAGAAGCATAACATATTGTGCAGCGAGACTTGGTGTCGCGACACCAGTAATAAGAGCATCAGACATGAAAGCAAAAGGTGCAAAGTCAGAATTATTAGCAAATTTATGTAAAGAAGCAGGTGCCACACATTATATAAGTGGCCCATCTGGAAAGGATTATTTAGATATGAAGTATTTTGATGGAATTGAGGTCACATTTTTTGAGCCAAATGTACCAGACATTTATACAACGTTGAGTCACATATAATGAAAGCAATAGTAAAAGGGCAATCTAGAAAAGTATATTAAAGAAAATTTTTAGGAAAGAACAATGAAAATAAAATATTGTGTATCAGAAATGGGATTAGTTGGAAAGGTGCCAGAGGATTATTTAAATATGAGAGTCTTGGAATCACAGATTTCTGCATGGGATGCTGAACACATTCCAATAATAAAAGTTTTAAATGAAGAGACTGTGTATGAGGGCAATGTTGTTGTTGTTTTGCCTAAAGGGGGTGTTGAAAAACAAGTTATAAAGTGGTTGGTAGAATATCATTTTGATACTGTAGCATCTCTGAGGAAAAAATTCACAGGAGAAATATGGTTCTATCAGGATGGAGAAGCAGGTTATTGGAATCAACATACTGCAACACTTCAGATCTGGTGGTATAATAATGTAAGTAATTGTGATAAAATTTTATGTCCAAATTCAACTGATGAGAAGTATTATAAGGGAATGTTTCCTGATCAATCTATCTCTGTAATGAGAAGTATAATGGCGTATGTTCCTAATGAATTGGTTAATATGGAAGAGAAAACAATTATCTCTGGACCAATGACAAGAGAATATAATGGATTACAGCAGATCATTGTGGCAAAACATTTTGATTGTCCAATTTATATTCCACCCATGGGTCAGGAAAGAATGCCGACAGATTCTTGGACAACAGCATCGTCACTCGATGTAAACTATTTAGATTATACAGACTGGAATAAATGGATGAAGAATTTAGGAACATATAAGTATGCAGTTAATCTTCCAGGCGTAACCGCAGCTGCGAGCTTTAGCTTAAATTGTGCTTGGCATGGAATACCGTGTGTAGGTGATAGAAAAGCAGACACACAATCATTATGTTATCCGTGGACGTCTGTTGATTATAATGATATTGATTCTGCAGTTGAGATAGCAAAGAGATTAAAGAAAGATGAAAAGTTTTATGATAAATGTACAGACTATGCACAAAAGTATGCTAGAGAACATTTTACAAAAGATATGTTTTTAGAGTTGGTAGGAAAATGAAGCCAATAACATTTGTTATACCAAGTAGAAATAATTTTGAGCTATTAAAATTAGCTTACATGTCAATAAAAGCATTAGAGGGTGATAATAAAATTTTAGTTTTAAATGATGCTAGCGAAGATGGTACTGCTGAGTGGTTGAATGGCTTAGATGATAGAGGATTTTTAAGTGTTCACCATAATCCAGGACCAGAACGAGTTGGTATTGTAGGAATGTTCGATAAAGGAATTGAAATGGCAGAGACAGATATTATTTGCGCATTTCATGCAGATATGGTTGCTTATCCAAACTTAGATAGAGAGCTATTAAAGCACGTAAAGAAAGGAACAGTCGTGTCTGCTACCAGAGTAGAGCCTCCGTTACACCCACCAGGTCCAGAAAAAATAATAGAAGATTTTGGTGTTGTGCCAGAAGAGTTTGACTATATGAAGTGGTGTGAATACAAACCTCAGGAATTAAGTACAAAAACTACAGAGGGTATATTTGCACCGTGGTGTATGTATAAAGACGATTTTTTTGCTGTAGGTGGACATGACAAACTCTTCGCTCCTCAGTCACGTGAAGATTCAGATTTGTTTAATAGATTTCTTCTTAATGGATATAAGTTAGTTCAATCCTGGGATGCATTTGTTTATCACTTTACAAGTAGAGGTAGTCGATTTAATCCTATGTCTGGCGGTGATATAGGCAAGGATTCTCCGGAGTGGCAGAAAACAAATTCAAGAAATGAAAGAAATTTTATTAGAAAATGGGGAACAACAGTTCAGCATGATAGATTTATGAAACCTATTATTTCTCCCGTATATGATATTGGTCTTGTTATTCATAATTGTAATGTGGAATTTTTACATATATTAGAACCCTGGTGTTCAAATGTTTATATTGATAATGAATTTATTGTTTTAGATTATCTTGGAAAAGAACAAGAAAATACAATAATTGATCTTTCAAAAAAATGTTATGGTGGAAGTCCGTACGTAAAGAAAGCAGATAATGATGTTGTTATTGAGATAGATGCTAGGCTATTCAACCAGACAGATTTTGGAAATTTAAGTAATATTGGTATGATACTAGCAGATAGCGGAGATGCTGGTGAGTTTAAGCTTGGAAATTTATCATTTAAAATTACAGAGCTTGAAGAAAAGCAACAAGAGCTTATTGTCGTTGATATTTAAATAATGAGGACAATATCAAACGGAGAAAAGTTATGGCACAGAAGCCGGCATCATTTGAATATAATGGCACACTTGTTAGAGTTTTAGATGGAGATACAATCGATTGTTATATCGACTTAGGTTTCGATCTTAAAATAAAGAAAAGAATTAGATACATGGGTATTGATACCTGGGAATCACGTACTAGAGACTTAGATGAAAAGAAAAAGGGTCTGGCTGCAAAAGCTCGCAATAAAGAATTGCTTGAAGCAGGAATTTTTAAAATAGTTTCATTTGGCACTGGTAAATTTGGAAGGGTTTTGGGAGAGATTTTTGTAAACGAAAGTGCAGTAGGGGGCCCTGTGCCTGAAGGTGTGGATCGTAGCACTGATGGACTTGTAAGTATCAATGACATTTTAATTGCTGAAGGTCATGCTTACGAATACTCTGGTGGAAAGAAGAAAGATTTTAAAGCTGAAATAGCTAAAGAGAAAGCAGCTAAGAAAGAAGATTTAGTTGATAAGCCAGCTGAAGAGCAAGATGCCGCACAAAAGGAAGAATAAAATGAATGAAGTACAAGAAGCTGAATTGCGGAGTCAGTTAATTCTTATGTGGGGCCGTAATCCAGGAAAACCTTACATCATGAAAAGAGTTTTAAAACGTTTTATGAGGTATCTTAAAAGTAATTAAAAAAAGCCTTTACTTTGTCAAAAAGAAGGCTTATATTAAGATTATGACATATTTCATAAAATTGTCAGACGACACTCAGAATGAATTAATGTTTGATAGCAATATATTAGGAAATGAAAGCTTTGGAACATTCTACACAGAAAGAGGAATGAAGTCTTTAATGACAATCCTCGAAAATCACCCAGAAGTTTTGGGATCCACTACCATAGTAACAGACACGGGTATCGAATTCACGGTTACAGAATTTATGGATAGACTAAATAAATTAAACGTTCTATTTAATTAGGAGAAAAGATATGAGTGAGCATTGGGATGAATATGAAGAAGATTGGGAGACGAATCGTGGTAAAAAGATACGAAACAAAACAAATCGGTCAAAAAAATTAAACTACAAACAAGCAAAACAGCTGAAGGAGGCTAAAAGAAATGGGACTAAATATCCTAAAAAACGTAAGCGTTAGTGCGCTAATACTCTTTGTATTCGGGTGTGAGGATACATTACAAGATCATGGAACAGAGAGATTTCATGAAGCAACAATATGGGTTGAAGATATTGGATCAATTGATGTCAATAATGGAACTTGGCAATCACTGGAAGTAGTTGACGGTTGGATGAGTTCGAATACATCAGATGTGACAAATACGCGTGTTGAATGGCAATCAGATATGTACTGGGACATCGCGAGAAGTGATCGATATTTTAAGCGAGATTGTAGAACATGTAATACTGGGACATGGTATTATACAGATAATAGTGCTGATGATGGTTTTTATGATTTTAATTCTATGGTTCCAGTGACAAATCATATTTCATTAGTAGGTAGTGATTGGAAATTTCATAATGTAATAGCACCTGTTGCGATAATGGAAGGTGATGCAATGATTCTATGGTGGACAGTTGGAACATCATATATCGATTCAATGCTTATCGTATTAGACTAATGAAGTATGTTCTTGTAGATAGCAATGATCATATCAATACTACAGTTGACCTTTCCAGTGATGTAGGGGTTAGTGGTGCAAGGACTTATTTTGTAGGCATAAAACAGATGCCGTATGAAAATTTTATACAGTTGTGGAGAGTGATGACAGAAGCTGAATATCATGCAATGCAGGCAAAAAAGCCAATAGAATGGTGGATAGAAGATAAAGAAATAACAGATGATGAGTTGAAGATGTAACAAAATTGAACATATTAATTTAATACAATGTGTATCATTCTCTACCCCTTAGAACGAATATATGAAAATATCCATACGATTAGAATCAATAACACGATTATGAAAATAGTATCCATGATCTTACAGGCAAAAGCGGGGAATTATAATGGCCGGGTAGAGCTTAAGCTACACGTTGCCTCCCCGCTTTTCTATTAGTGTCTTATCGACACCTACTGCTTCCGGAACAAGCCAACTAACAACAATAGAGCAACAAGCCCAGCAAAACCGGATTGGCCGAACTTTTCTATAATCGCTGTTAGATTTCCAATAACATTTACACCGAAGACGCCATTGCCAAAGAGGACTTCTGACATGACACCAACTGCCACAAAGGACCCTAATAGATGAACCATATCATCTATCCATCCTTTGACCATTGCTATGATCTCTTTCATAGTGTTATCTCCTTCTTGTTCAAAGAAAAAGAGGACTTCGTGTCCTCCTCTACTCAATTATAATTATTTGTATATAACCTCTTAGTTTTGATTGTTCAAAAAAACCACTATCAAAATATACGGAAAAAACTTAAAAAAAAGTAAAAAAAAGCCTTTACGCGTATACCCTTTTATGCTTATATTCTATTAACAAATACAAATGAGAGGTTACAAATGACAATATTAATTTTTTTACGGCTTACGCTATTAATAATTGCTTACTTTTTGGTGGGCATAAAGGTTGAAGCAAAAATGAGGAGTAAATAATGAAACCACAATTAGACTATAGATCAATCGGAAGAAATGAAAAAGGAGAATTGGAGTTCTTTTCTTCAAAACCAAAATTATCACTCAAACCCAAAAGAGCTAATGGTAAAGGTTTAACTAGGGCAGAAAAAGAGTTTTCTTGGAATTGGTACCAGAATAATGCCAATCGTGTAAATGTTACAGATGCGTACATAAGAGCACTAAGACTATTCTCAGGAAGGAAGGATGGCAAATCCACAGACTTGAAGATATTAAAGAGTTATTTTAGTTACGGTAATACCGAAGAAGTACGCAATGCATACATAAACCTTAAATCATTTCGTTCATTAGTAGACACAAAGGTGGTGAAATAAATGAGTTTAATCATAGAATTAAAAGAGGCAGTAGATGATTTGGAATATGGCTATTCCGAGTTGGACTTTGCTGTGAATGAGCTACCAGATTACAGGACTAATGAATCAAGCAGGGATCACATGAGTCAAGCTGAATCTTACTTTTTTAATGCTAAAGAGGTATTAGAAAATGCTATTGCTAAATTAGAAGCTATTTCGGAAAAATTGGGATGGTAAAATATACTCCAATCTTAGAAACAAAGCATAAAAATCACCGATATGATAAAAAGATGCAGCAGATGATGCACATCTTAACAGACAAAAAATACTGGGGTGGTGATGGAGCACTTCCAGAGAGGATGAATAGTTATAAGAAATTTGTGGGTGATATGGTGAGTGCTATTTCAAAAGGTAGACATATTTCACCTAAGATGGATAAAGCGATAAAAGGAATTGTCACACGTTACGTGGAAAGTACAAGTCCCAAGAAGACTTTAGAAAAGGAAGCACGTATTAAAAGGCTGCATTGGAAGATTCAAGAGGTGAGATCAAAGATAGATACTGCAAAATATTCTCAAGATTATACAAGTAGTGGCTATCATTTTCTCGCAAGTATAATGTCACAGGTGGAGAGGACTGGAAAACTCTCACCAAAACAAAAAGATGCTTTAAACAAGATGTATGTCAAGGCAAACAAGAGGATACAGAAGAATGGACATAACAGGAATGGGTAGTTTATTTGAAAGCTATGGGGGAAAACCAATAGATGAAAGTAAAAAAACAGTTATATTTGATTTAGATGGTACACTTGCTATCATTGACAAACGTAAAGATTTGGCTATGACATCTGAGCAAAAGAGGCACACTAAGTTTAATTGGGATGTTTTCTTTAATCCTGAGAATATTAAGTTAGATGTGCCTAATGAACCAGTTGTTAAAATGGCTCAGTTATTTGCTGAGAATGGTTTTACTATTGTTATATTTTCTGGCAGATCTAATAAGACAGAAAAAACTACTCGTTCTTGGTTAGCTCGTAATAGAGTTCCATTTCATAAGTTAGTTATGAGAGATAATAAAAGACATTATATGCCAGACAATGAGTTAAAGAAACAATTCTTAGATGAACATGTCAATATAGACGATGTATTCTTAGTGGTTGATGATAGACAGCAAGTAGTAGATATGTGG
>Ga0187833_10000635_pt1 | contig 40765 bp, 42 predicted proteins | sample ETNtaG_37_FD_167968 | JGI IMG/M metagenome (GOLD analysis project Ga0187833, IMG submission 167968) | Marine microbial and viral communities from oxygen minimum zone, Eastern Pacific Ocean - ETNP2014_SV_400_PacBio MetaG (Illumina Assembly) | ecosystem: Environmental > Aquatic > Marine > Hypoxic...
TTGTCTGCTTCCCATCACCAAAGATGGTGATTGGCTCATTTTTTAGAGCCTGGTTAATAAATGTTGGGACTGCTCTTCCATCGTCAGCCCTCATTCTAGTGCCGTAAGTGTTAAAGATTCTTAGTATCTTGGTATTGATTCCATGTACTCTGTGATAAGCCATGGTAATTGCTTCGCCAAACCTTTTGCTTTCATCGTAACAGCTTCTTGTTCCGATGCTGTTTACGTTTCCCCAATATGTTTCTGGCTGAGGGTTGACCAAAGGGTCACCATAGACTTCAGATGTTGAAGCAAGCATAAAAATCGCGTTCTTATCCTTTGCTAATCCTAAGGCATTGTGAGTTCCAAGTGAGCCTACTTTTGCTATCTTGATGGGAATTTTGTCAAAATCTACAGGTGATGCAGGGCTTGCAAAGTGAAGCACATAGTCTAAATCTTCTTTAAGGGTGATATGTTTTGTTACATCGTACTCAATGTAAGTAAAGTTCTCATTGCTTTTGAGATGCTCTATGTTTTTAGCATTGCCTGTAACCAGATTGTCCATACAAATAACTTTATAACCTTTCTCCAGAAGGTAATCGCATAAGTGCGAACCAATAAAGCCTGCCCCGCCAGTTATTAATACTGTTTTCATAGTATATAACTATAATTAAGGGAGAGTTTATAAAAATTGCTTAAAAATATGGTAATGTTTAAAAACAAACTTGAAAACTATATACTTATGGACCCGTAGCCTAGCCTGGACAAGGCGACAAAGAAATAGAAAAAATCTATTTTATTCGCTAGAGCCTTCTAAGCTGTAGATCGCGAGTTCGAATCTCGCCGGGTCCGCTTTTTTAATACCAAAACATAACTAAGAGCTATAAAACCCAAAAAGAACCCTTCTCCATAGTAAAGTTTATAAACACTATTAGCTTCTAAGTTCATAACACATTGGGGGTGTCAGAAACATGGTTGAATACAGACCTTTAGATGCATTAAATAAGTCAAGAGACAAAAGAGTAATAGTTGAGTTAAAGAATAATAAGCAGTATATAGGGATTCTTAAAGCATTTGACATTCATATAAATATAGTATTAGAAGGTGCTGAAGAAAGAGAAAAAGATGAAGTGAAAAGAAAGTTAGGAGTAATATTCATAAGAGGAGATACGATTACAATAATCTCACCTGAACAAGCAAACTAAATAACTAATGGAGTTCATACTATGAAAGGCACGCCATCAATGGGAAAGAAAAGTGGAAAGAGTAACATGATCCACTGCCGAAGATGCGGTAAAAGGACATACCACATGAGAAAAAAGAAATGTTCATCCTGCGGTTATGGTAATTCTGCTAAACTAAGAAGTTATGCCTGGCAGAAGAAATAAAGATTAAATTCTGTTGATTTCTATTAGAGAGATAATCTTCATGCTACCACTCTCAGAGTAACAACAAACTATATATAACTATCAAGTTACTCCTAAAGTATGAAAAGAAGCCTAAACAAAGCTCAAATGGCTACTGAGTATATGGTAATAGTGGGACTTGTTCTTGTGGTTACTATCCCATTGTTTTATTATGCAATAAGAGAATCCAACACAAATATCCAAATAAACCATGCAAATGATGCTATGAGCACATTAGCAAAGGCTGCGGATACTGTTTATTCTATAGGGCCTGGAACACAGAAATATGTCTGAATAAATATACCTGGAGGTGTTCAGGCTTACTCAACAGCAAATAAAACTGCTTTGATAAAGATTTATGCTTTTGGAGGAGAAAGCGATGTGTTTGCAGAAACAAAAGCAGACCTGGCAGGAGAAATTCCTATAACAAAAGGTGCTCATAGAATAAAAGTAGAAATGTTAGAATCAGGGTATGTAAGGTTTGGGGAAATAAAAAATCCCAATCGCAGCAAGCTGCGGGGTATTTTTAGTATTTAGTTTGCGTATTAAGCCGATGCAAGCATCGGGGTATAAAACCCAAACTAAATAATAAACTTTGACAGGTATGAGATTGATATGACTATAGATATTCAGAATGTTACCTCTTGTGATTGGGATATAACAGCGGGCACTTTTAATCTGACTATAGAAGCAACAGGTCAATACGGAACAAGCTGTGTTGATTCCCAGCTAGTAGATCTTTCTCAAGAGAATAATATATCTATAAACAATGGGGCTGTGAATGTTGAAATAGATAATAATGTGATGGCTATAGTGGTCAATAATGCTAGTGGAATAACTGCAAACGTGAAAACAACTATAATTAAAAATAATATTGATATAGATTATATAGAGGTTCCTTCGGTGAATACAATAATTTCTTTTAATGAACTAGGTGTTTCAAAAGAAAAGATTATGAGGGTGGATTAACAAATATATACTCTATAACAGCAAAATATAAATAGTAGTTAATCTAAGATAGGCTTTGATATGTTAAACTCCACTCAAAATTGGAATGTGTACGCATTATATTCTTGTCACATGAGAGTGGACTTCACTATCAAACCACTATATTGCTGAGAGCCTAAAAAAAGTCGGGTTCCTGCAATATCGTCTTCTGTTATCTAACTTTATTGCAAGAACCCAGTAGTCTTATCGTTAAAAAGAAAAGAGCTGGTGAAAATGCAAGAAAGCAAATGTATTGTTTGCGAAAAAACAATAACAAACCCCATATGCCTTAACTGCCTGAATAAAGAAGTTAATGTGTGGCTGGAAGAAAAAGGCTGCAATATAGGCTTAACAAGCAAAGATGCAGAACCATCACCAAACAACTGCATTCTATGCAGCAGTAACATGGACATCTGTCCTCATTGCCATGTAAAAGACTTATCACAAACAATAAAGAAAGAATATCCAAAGCTAGCTGAAGAGTTTAGTGAAATGTTCAGATATTAACACAAAACAACATGAGGTGGGAACACAAATGAAAACAATAACATCTATAGTATTAGCATTTGCGTTAGTGGTTACTGCAAATGCTGCTGAGCCTGGAAACCCTTTAGGAATACCGCAAGCCAGCCTTGATGATTTAGTGGGAGTAGAAGGAGGAATAAACCCCCCAGGCATATATTTAGAATATGATAGAAACAAAGAAGATAATATTCCATATGATTTGATAAACTATTATTCACCTAGGCAAGGTATATTTGGCTATGGAATGTTACCAACTGACAAACCCCTTAGATATGTGTGGTATGATGGAGAAAGATGGAGAAGAGTAGAAGACCCTAGAAGAGACGGCATAAATGGCAATGAAATAGAATTAAGCGCATCATACAATCCAGGAATTGAAAAGAAAGAAGAACAAAAAAGACTACCACTGCCAGAACTACAAAAAGAAGAAAACAGACGATTTGAACTAGATAATGAATTACCTTCAGGTTTTGCAATGGGGTAAATCAAACCTTTTTTTTCTTCTTATAGTTCTCAACAGCCCTCTTAAGTGCATCAACTGCCAAAAGCGAGCAATGAATTTTGTTAGGTGGCAATTTCCCTAACTCCTTTACAACATCATCTTTAGTAATCTCAGATACTTCTTCAATTGTTTTGCCTTTTACCATATCGCATAAAATATCTGATGAGGAGATTGCTGCAACACAGCCGAAGGTTTTTACTTTAATATCCTCAACAATCTCTTTGCCAGCTTTGTTCTTTACTTTGATAGAGATCTCCATGACATCCCCGCATGTAGGATTACCCACCTTTCCAATGCCATCTGCATTCTTGAGTTCTCCTATATGTTTAGGATTCTTGAATATTTTCATAACTTTTTTTGAGTACATTTTTAACACCTATTTGTTTTTAGCAAGAGGGCTCATTTTCCTTAATTTTTCAACAATCTCTGGCAAAACCTTCAATACATAATCAACCTCTTCTTCAGTATTATCTTTACCTAATGTTAACCTTAAGCTGCCATGAGCTTCCTCTGGCTTTAATCCAATTGCAGTCAAAACATGACTGGGCTTCAGTTCTTTAGTAGAACATGCAGAGCCTGTTGAAGCTGCTATCCCTTTCTCATCAAGGTACATAAGCAAAGACTCACCTTCAATATATTTGAAAGAAAAATTAGCATTACCTGGCAATCTTTTTGTTTGATGACCATTCAGCCAGCAATCTTCAATTTCCAAAACACCTTTAATTAGTTTATCTCTTAAATTTGTTAAATGTGTTGTTTTCTTATTCATTCTTTCCATAGCAAGCTCGCAGGCCTTTCCAAAGCCAACAATGCCTGCAACATTCTCAGTGCCAGCCCTTAATCCATTTTCATGATTACCACCATGAATAAGTGAGCTAATCTTGGTGCCTTCTCTAACAAATAAGAATCCAACTCCTTTAGGTCCATATAATTTATGCGCTGAAGAACTCAAAAGGTCAACATTCATCTTCTTAACATCAATAGGCACTTTGCCAACAGTCTGCACTGTATCAGTATGGAAATAGATATTATTTTCTTTACATGTCTTACCAATTTCTTCAATAGGCTGTATAGTCCCAATCTCATTATTAGCATGCATTATGCTGACTAAAATTGTTTCTTTTGTGATTGTTTTTTCTAGTTCTTCTGTTGAAACAAAACCTTCTTTGTCAACTGCAAGATAAGTAATCTTAAATCCCATCTTCTCTAAGAACTTGCATGTGTTTTCCACAGCAGGATGCTCTATCTTAGAAGTAATAATATGATTCCCTTTCTCTCTATTATTAAAAGCAATCTCTTTGATTGCCATATTATCTGCTTCAGTTCCGCCTGAAGTGAATATGATTTCTTTAGGCTCAGCATTGATTAGTTTTGCTATGTGTTCTCTAGCTTTATCAATGGCCTCCATAGCTTCCCTTCCAAAAGAATGTAGTGAAGATACATTGCCATACTTCTCAGTAAAATAAGGCAGCATTGTTTTGGTTACTTCTTTATCAACAGGTGTGGTTGCTCCATGATCTAAATAGATTCTTTTCATTTCACGCAAACCTCACAATTACAAGGTAGATTTATATCTTCTTTTTTATGTATCTTACAAAGATTTCCAGTCTTCTTAAAAAAAGTACAAACACTTTGAAGCTCTTTTATAACACAGCTTTTATCATTAACAATATTACTCGCAGACTGATTAATCCTTTCAAGAACATCCTCATCAAAAACTATATCATTCCCTCTCTTTTCCTTAAAATACTGCGAAACAGCAGACTCTGTAACACCAATAGCAGAAGCTGCATTTCTCTGGCTAAGATGATACTCACTAACCAAAACCTTTGCCAACTCCTTTCTTATAGCAGGCAAAACAATCCAAACTTCCAGTTCCTGAGGCATTCTTAACTTCATAAACTTAACGATTGTTTAACTATATATAAAGTTTATGGTAATAAGTTAAAAATTTATGAAGAGAATTGCTTTTAAACAAAAGGAAATAGGATTTTAAGTAACATTTATAAACAAAATAACAATCCTTCATACTATGACAGATGAAAAGTTAATATGCACATCATGCAAGAAAAGGGTAACCAATCAGCCTGGAACAGCCAAATTCAATTGTCCTAGCTGCGGTAAAACCGAAATAGTAAGATGCAAGCACTGCAGAGAGATTGCTGCAAAATATACATGCCATTCTTGCGACTTCACAGGTCCTAATTAATTAATCACACTAATGAGATTACCTTCTGGAAGCAAAATACTGGACAGATTATTAGAAGGAGGTTATGAAAAAGATACCATAACAACCATCTATGGCCCTGCTGGTTCTGGTAAAACAAACCTATGCATTCTCTGCGCAATCAACACAGTAAGAGCAGGCAAAAAAGTAATCTACATAGACACAGAAAACAATTTCTCAGTAGAACGGGCAAAACAAATAGCCTTTGACCATAAAAAAATTCTGGAAGAGATTATATTTCTAAAGCCGGCCAGCTTTGAAGAGCAGAAAAAAGCCTTCAGAAAGCTAAACGACCTTAAATCAGACAACATCGGCCTAATCATAGTAGATACAATCGCTACATTATACAGACTTGAATTCAGCAATTGTGATAATGTTTATGAAATTAATAGAGAGCTTGGAAAACAATTAAGCTATTTAGCAGAGCTGACTAAGAAATCAAATATACCTATTATTGTTACCAATCAAGTTTATGCAAATTTTGAGAATAAAGAGAAAGTTAACATAGTAGGAGGAGATATTCTCAAGTATACTAGCAAGTGCCTTATTGAGCTGCAAATAACGCCTAACAGAAACAGAAGATGCATTCTCATTAAGCATAGAAGCATAGCAGAGCAAAAAGAATTTATTTTCAAAATAGTTGATGGTGGGATTATCGGCACTAAAGAAGGGAAAGGGTTTAGGTTGTTTTAGTGCTGTAAACAAAATCTTTAATAACCCTTTAAGAATTTATTAGATTATGTATAAATTAATTAAAGAAGGCAAAGCATCAATTAAAATACCTGTTGAAAAAAAGGTGAGTAAGGAACTGCCAGTATTTTATAACCCTGTGATGAAGTCTAATAGAGATGTTTCTGTTCTTTTGTTGAATTCCATAAATAAAAAGAGTATGCAGATAGGATTGCCTTTATCGGCCTCTGGTGTGAGGGGGATTAGGTTTCTGCTAGAACTAAAAAAAGCCAAAGTAAAAAACATCTCTTTCAACGATCTCAACACAACCTCCTACAAACTAATAAAACAAAACCTAAAACTGAACAAACTAAAAAATAAAATCAAAGTCTACAACAAAGATGCAAACAACTTCCTCTTATCATCAAAAGGTTTTGACTACATTGATATTGACCCATTCGGAGATCCTTCTGATTTCTTAGATAGTTCAATGAAAAGGTTGGCAAGAGAAGGAATCTTAGCAGTAACGGCCACAGATACTGGCTGTATGTCAGGAACCTTCCCAAAACCATGTCTAAGAAAGTACTGGTCAAAACCTCTAAAAAACGAATTCATGCATGAAACAGGCTTAAGAATCTTAATAAGAAAGGTTCAGTTAATAGCTTCACAGTTTGATAAGGCGTTAACACCAATATTCTCCTACTCAAAAGAGCATTATTTTAGAACGTTCTTAGTGTGTGAAAAAGGAAAGCAGAAAGTTGATGATATAATGAAACAACATGGTTACATAGTTTACTGTAAAAGCTGTCTATACAGAGAACCAACAAACCATATCTTCAACAAAGTTTGTCCTATATGCAAAAAGGAATTAGACTACGCAGGACCATTATGGTTAGGTAGTTTATGGGACACAAAACTATCAAAAACAATGAAAAAGCTAACCAAAGAAAAAGCACTACAATCCTTCCTAACCACTATCTCAAAAGAATCCCAAATAAACAAAAGCTGTTTCTACAACATCCACAAAATCTGTAAGCACTACAAAATAGATTCCATCCCAAAGAAAGAAGAATTGATAAAAGCCATAAGAAAAACCAACAACTGCTCAGAAACGCATTTTGATGCATTGGGATTAAGAAGCGATATAAGCCTGAAAGATTTAATAGAAATATTAAGGCACTAACCTTACTCCCCCAATGCTAGCTGCTTTCTCAATCTGCCTCTTAACATATGCAGACTCTGCATACAGTTCTTCCAGATCTGTTAAACACTTTTCATCAAGCATACCACTAAGTGCATCTGCAGACAAAAACTCATCTTCATATAACTCTTCATCTCTCACTCCTTTAAACAAATCATACAACTTCCTATATCTTCCTTCAATATCCCACAAATCAATATTTTTATACACATGCTCCTCAAGAAAATGATTAAGCACATCCCTATCTACTCCTCCTAACTTCAACTCTCCATCATTATAAGGCCTGAAAAACTTGTCAATGTATTCATTAATGTCTTCCATAGGAACCTAATTGGTTATTAACTTATAAAATTACTGCCAAAAACCCACAATTTAAAAAAACAAAAACTTAATAACCTCTAACCAACCTAATCAAACTAAATAAAAGAGGTAAAATGAGCATATTCCGTTCAATCAGAAATTTTAAGAGGTTTGAGCATATTCTAAATACATTATTAAAATACGAGTTAGGATTCATAATACACAAACTTCATCTAAAGCACCACTTGCCGTTGCACAAAAGACTGCAAACCAAACAATTTGAAGAAAAAAACGATGGCCCTTACAAAATTAGGCGTGTATTTGAAGAGCTTGGCGGCGCATTCACAAAACTCGCACAGCTGCTAAGTGTAAGACCTGACTTAATACCTCCAGATTATATAATAGAGCTTGAAAAGCTGCAGGACAAGGCAAAACCCGTTCCTTTTGAAGACATAAAAGAAGAAATAGAAAAACAACTCAAAAAACCATTAAAAGAAATATTCCCTTACTTCAAAAAAGCTCCAATTGCTTCTGCATCAATATCCCAAGTACATGAAGCAAAGCTGAAAAATGGGCAAAGGGTTGCAGTAAAAGTTCAAAGGCCTAAAATAAGAGAAACTATGGAAGAGGACATAAGCATCATGTTCTTCCTTGCCAATCTCTTAGAGAAACATATTCCAAGATTAAGAGAATATTCCCCTATTACCATAGTAAAAGAGTTTGAAACCTGGACAAGACAGGAACTTGACTTCAGAATAGAAGCCAAGCATGCAAAAAGGTTCTACTATAACTTCAAAGATAGTAGGACTGTAAAAATACCCAAAGTCATAGATGAACACACAACAAGCAAAATATTAACACTAGAATATATAGACGGAACCGAGCTTCACGACATTAAAAAAATAAAAAAGAAACATTGTAACATAAAGAAAGCAATCAAAAATGGATTTGATGCTATACTAACACAAGTATTCGTCCATGGCTTCTTCCATGCAGACCCTCATCCAGGAAATATCCTAGTAAGCAAAAACAGTACTATCTCTTTTGTTGACTTTGGGATTGTAGGCTACTTTGATGATGAACTAAAAAACAAAGCAATTGGAGTATTCTATGGTATAATTGAAAATGAGCCTGACAAGATAATAGACGCACTTACAGACATGGGGCTATCAACAAAAGAGGGTCGCAGTAGATTTAGGATGGACTTAGAAGATCTCATAAGGCCTCTGCAAGACAACTCTCTAAGCGATGTAAAAGTAAGCTATGTATTGGAAGACATATTCGAACTGGCTCATAAGCACAAGGTAAAACTCCCTGTTGACCTCATCCTATTTGGAAAAACCTTTATCACTTTAGAAGGCCTTGCCTTAAGATATTATCCTGACTTCAAGATGGTAGAACAAAGCAAGCCATTCATAAAAAAAATAAAAAAGCAAAGCTTTAATCAATTAAAAGAAGACATAATAAATACTGGTTGGAAGTACAAAAAGCTCATAAAAATCATCCCTGACAAAACCTCTGGCTTCCTCAACAAACTTGAGGCTGGCTCAATAAAGGTTGACATAGAAGACAAAGACATAAAAAATCTCACTTCAGAGTTAGACAAGTCAAGCAACAGGCTAACTTATGGTATGATAATCGCCAGCCTGATTATAGGCTCTGCATTGCTTTCATACATAGGAAAAGGGCCTATGATATCAGGATTGTCAATATTCTCTATTGCAGGATTTTTCGTTGCTATACTTCTCAGCATTATTCTAGCAATATCTATTCTAAGGGAAAATAAGAGATAAGAACAAAAGTTAATCTACTTTATACCTTTCACAATACTAAGAATATCCTCTGGCTTCTCAGCTATAAAGTCTGGATTACCTTTCATCAGCAAACTCTTACTATTAAAACCCCATGAAACAGCAATCACTTTAACACCCACCCTCTTACAAGCCCTAATATCTCTTAATTCATCTCCAACATACACAATCTCATCATTCTTAAGTCCTCTCTTCTTCAATATCTTCCTCAAAACTATATCCTTACCAAACAAAGAGCTGCTGCTAAAAACAAATTTAACGCAGGTTATTTTCTCTCTCCTAAGCATATACTTAACATACTTCTTTGAATTTGTGGTAAGTATGCCTATAGCATATTTCTTTGACAGCCTTTCAATAACACTCTTAATCCCTTCAAATATTTTAACGTCCTTAAGCTTATCTTTTGCTTTTCTTCTCATCTTCTTAATAAGCAAGGGAAGTTTATAGATAGGCAATCCTAAATCTTTTATAATCTCACCTATACCTTTATTACGCAAGGCTGGAATATTCTCAATCTTTTTATAGCCAAACTTCTCTGAAAATCTGTTAGCTAACTCAATTATTAATGGGAGCGAGTCAACTAAAGTACCGTCTAAATCAAAAATAACTGCTTTAATCATATCCTAATGAAGAATATTCTGGTTTAAATATTTATCCTATTGCTGAGAAAAAAGTTATCCAAACCATTTGCCTAAGCCTTCCTGCTTCTCTTTATCTTTACCAAACACGCTCTCAACTCTCCTCTTAGTTAATTCAAGAGTCTGCACAAGATAGTTGGGAACGCCATACTTAGTAGCCAAGCTCATAGAAGGCTCTAAATACTTGACAACGCCTCCTTCAGGAATAGTAAAAATAATCTTACCTCCACATTCAACACATTTCCCAATCAATGGTGGCCTTCTATAAATTTCATTGCATTTGACGCATCTGAACTGCTGCATAGAAAACTTCCTTAAATTTCCTTTAATATCCTTCAAAAAATGCTTCTCTATAACAAACTTAGCAACTTCAGGCGCATCAACAGCCCTAATCTTCTCAGCAAGATCCATCTGCCCCTTCAGCTTATCCTGCATAGAAGGCAGCAACTTATAATCAGAACACTTAACTCCTAAATTAATATCAGAAGTATCATGGGTAAAACCAGTCCCTAGATACATGTCCTCAGATTTAAGCTTGTCTGCAAACAGTTCTACTTTTAATGACCATGGCGCCTTATACTCTAAAGCTGCTTCATACAGTTCAAGTGGATATTTCCAGACAGTGTCCATATCAAATATCATGTCATCAACTTCAGAAGGGATGAGCTTTGTAGTCAGTACAAGAGGAGCATCCTGCACAGAACCTCTATGGGCTGGGAGGAACTGCCTTGAAAAGTTAAGCAGCGCATCCATTAAAAGGATAACGGATGCTTCATCACCATCACAATCCCTCCTTGTAGCTGCATGCACCAAAGGATGCGCATAAAATCCTTGAGTCTTTGAAAAACCTATAATCCTGCCAAGCATGGCCGCAGAAGTGTGAGGAGCTAAGCATAATACAAGCGAGCCAATAATATCCATTCCTGATTCTGCATTATAAAACGGCTTTTGTTTATACAACTTGACCAATAATTCATCAATAAACTTTGCAACTCTAACTAAAACCTTATCCGCTCCCTCATCAGCTGCCTGATGACACAAAGGAAGCACAATATCTTGTGGAAAAATCTCAAGAATCTGGTTAGGCTCTTCCAATTCTTTGCCATGAATATCCTTTTCATAACCAAGTTCTCTCAATCTCTCAATAGATGTCCCAATCTCTTTCGGTTTAAAATGAGTGAGAGCAAGCTGTGTCATATCATACCTTGTAGTCCCATCCTTATTCACATATATACTATGCTTTGCTCTCAATATACCTTTAACTATATGCTCAGGAACATGTTCCTTATTAGAAGTTCCCCTAACACCTTTTATTAAATCAGGGTAAGTACTTGTTCTAAGCATCTTTAAAGCATTGTTAAAAATAGGATTAATACTAACATCCTTTCTTCTATAAGAAACTGTATCACCATGCCTAGGGCATTTTTCAGACTTCACAAGTTCTCCACACATCTTACAATAATAACCTTTCACCGTTTTCCTGCCGCAATCCTCACAAACTCTGAAAATTGTCTCTTTGCTGCACTTAGAACATATAAAAACAGGAAACTCCGCCTTAATCTTCCTGGCATCCAGAGCAGACTGGAAACATCTCATCCTGCCACCTTCATTTCCCACAGGAAACAGCACTTGTGGAGCTCCTGTCAACTTCCTCATCTTCGCTTTCTCTGGTCTGCCCATTCTTGCGCCTATAAAAGTGCCAGCTTTATCTCTAATCCTAACCTTAGAAATCATATTAATTATCTCTAAAACGTTCTTATCCTTCTTCTCAACAGCAATCTTCTTTGAAGCTTCTATATCTTCCCGTTTACTAATATTAAGCGAACACAAAAAGCCAGCTGCATCATTCTTCTCAATAACCACAAACTCCTTATTAACAACCTTATGAGGAATTCCTAACAACTCTATCACACGCTTTCCTTCTTCCTCCAAAGGCAAAATAATCTTATTAACAACATCGCCTTCCTTGGAAATATTGATTTTATCCAACCATTTAAACAAGCTCATCAGCTGCTCAAAAGAAATCGTACTCCAGTAATATGTATAATCAGGATACAAAGGTATGGAAAGCCTTTCAGAAATCCTAACCGCCTCTTCTCCGCTTAACTTCTGTCTCAAAGGATTCTTTAGCAAAGGCTCCAATAAAGCTACAGGAACATCCACAAGTTCTGACAGCTTATCCAAATCCAATGTGCCAAAAGAATCCACAATAGCTTTTTCCAATTCCTGTATCCACCATTCCTCACAATAACCTACTGGAACAAGCGAGTGGGCTCTGTTAAAAAAATCACCATAATTAACAAGGAGGTCTCCCATAAAAATAATCTCCTTAACATCCTTACTATATTCTTTCCCTTCAGCTTCAGTATTGATTCTAATAACAGAACCATCTTTCAATTTCACAATAGGCCCTAGTATAGTATCACAAGATGAAAGAGAAGTGGCTTTTCCAGGCCTCTCCATCTTTAACTGGGTCCCAATCCCAATATACTTATCAAGAATATACATTGTCCCGGGATGTATATCAGCAGATGAATACCCAGAATTCCTGCACCTACCCAATCTTAACCTAAACCCTCCCACTCTAAGAGGAAAAGTAAGCACAGGCCTGCCAGCTACAAGATCTTTAATAAATGTATAGTCAGGAGTAATCTTAACATCTTTAGCCTCATCATCATGCTTACCCTTCCCAGCCTTCGCCTTCTTCTGTATCTTCAAAAACTCTTCAAGGAAATTCCATTGAGTCATATCAAAGTCTCCTCCCCATTTTGATAATTGTTTCCAAAGCTTAGGCGCTTTCTGGCAAAGGCATTCACCAATAACCAAACAAGTTCCATTCCTAATTATATTAGTCTCAATCCTCTCAAGATCCTTATAATTAGAAACCTCAATCTTCTCTGAAGGGTCCCCATCTATCTGCACAGGCAGGTTCTCCACCAAAAATTTAACCTCATTCTCAGAAGGAAGGTACTGAAGATTAGAAATTCTTTCATGATAATCATAAACCTCAGTAACCATCCTCTTAATCTCTTTCTCAGTAGCATCATACACAGAATAGCCCATCTTCTTTCTCACATAATCTGAGATAAGCACAGAAACTGCAGCTCCCGTGCCGCCAGCGCTCCTTATAGGCCCAGCATAAAACAAAGCAAAATACTCTTTGCCATCCTGCCTCTTCTTAATCTTAATATCACTCAATCCTTCAAGAGGGGAAGCCACAGTTCCAAGAGTAATATAAGCAAACCCAACCCTAATTCCAGTCAATATAGCCTCAATCTTTGAATCAAACTTACAAACCTTGCCCTTGGCAATCTCTTCAGCAATCGTCAAAGAAACTCTCCAATCCAACAACCCAAACTTTTCCTCCAGCTGCCTAATCCTCTTAGAAACACCAGAACCCTTAATCTGTGGCGCAATAGTAGAAATAAGCCCCTCAACCCTCTCAGCCATATCCTTAGCAATAGGAATATTAACTGTATCCTCTGGATCAAAACCTTTCTTCCTTGCCTCACTGGCAACCTTATAAGCGGACTTAATCTCATCATCTACTTTGTTAAAATAATTTTCAATATTGTTAGTTATCATTTTCTTTAAGAAGAATAAACCCTTAAAAAAGTAAAGAGATGTGTTACTTAAATATTTTTATGTTTAGAAATCGCTATATCCCACAACTGAAGTTGTAGGTATTGCGATTTCTGACATGCTCAGAAATGTAAAGCATTTCTGGCACACAGGGAGCTTCGCTTCCTTGTGTCCTAGAAATCAGCTTTTCGGCTGATTTCTATGATTTTAGAGGATATATGTTAGAGTAAGTATTTTAAACTTATTCACTCTTTATTCCATTTAATCATTGTTCCATTTCTTCTTGCATCCTTAATTGTGAATCCATTAGGGTATCTCTTTTTTAGTTTCTCTATGTTCTCATTCAGAACTTCTTGCATATCCCATCCGAAGAAGTTACAAATCATTGCAGCATACCATAAAGTATCTCCAATGTTTTCTCTTATTCCTATTTTCTGGTCATTGTCATGAATAATTGTTTTTTTTATACAAGATGCAATATCTCCGGCTTCTCCTGCAATACCTAAACCCCATGTAAGAATTTCTTTATCAGGGATGTCAAACTTTTTAGCAGTATTCTTACATAACTCCTGATATTCTTTTAATGTTTTGTTTGATTCCATAAGCATGTTATAAAGTTAAAAACTTATTAAGTTTTCTAAAACCTCATCACCTTAACCTCTCTGGTTTTAAGGTTAACAATCGGTACTCTGCATGGTTCAGGATGATGGCCTACTTTCTCCTGGAAAGCAGTCTTAGATTGCCAGCATGAGCAGCAAATTAAAGAAATGTTCCTGTATAATGAAACAGAAGACTTGTGGATGTGACCTGTTACAAAGAAGTCTGGCAGAGCATCAATCACTAAGGGGTCTCTTGATTGCTCAGGAATATACAAAGTAGAAGTATGCGTAGGCGCAAGGTGCCTTCTCTGCAACAAAAACTTCATAATCAAGTCAGGCCTGTCATAACCTCCTTTATTTCTAATGTTCTCAACATTCGCAACAAAATAATCAAACGAAAACCCATGATAAAGCAAAACATCAAAGCCAGGAAAATCTGAATTAGAGCCAATATTAACAAAAGAGGGATTAGATACCATTGTAACATTAGGCAGATCCCATATAGGTCCTGCAAAATCCTTATACAAAACAGGCTGCGGCTCAGCAATCCTCATAGAATCATGGTTACCAGGGCAAATAATAAGTTTCTTCTCAGGAGAAATCTTCTTAAGCAGTTCAGCGCAATAACCATACTGTTTATAAACATCCTTTATGGTGAGTTCATCCTCCTGCCCAGGATAAATTCCCACGCCATCAATAAGGTCTCCAACAATAAAAACATATTTTACCTTTTTGCTAACCGCTTTCTGTGCTTCACTGCCAAGGTCTCCATTAAGCCACCTTATAAACTTAACAAGTTCCTTTTCCATAAAATTATTAGAGCCTACATGCAGATCAGAAATAAAAACTGCATATTCCTCTTCATTAGACTTCTTCAATTGTTTTGTAAAAGGCACATCAGGCACTATAATATTATCCACAAAAACAAAGTTATTGCTTGCAGAGCCTAAAATGCCAATTACCTCATCAAGCACTATATCTTTTGCCTTCTCAAGCAATTCAGGCTTGCTCTTATGCATACAAACTTTTATATTTCCTGTTGGATCCTCAATTTCAACTAAAACATTCCCAGTTTTAGTAGTATTCTTGTCTTTTACTAATCCTATAATAGATACTTTCTCCCTTTCACGAATATCTTTAACCCTATTAATCGAAACAAGATTAGACAGTTCTGACCGGCTCTTAAGTATTGAACTTAAAGAATTAAACCTTTTATTAAAATAAGAAACAAAATCCTGAACACACCTCTTTTTGCTCTCTTCTTCGTAGGAAGATATTATTTTTATAGTCTTATCATCTTCAATATGCACAATGTTCTCATCCTGCTTAATTTGGTTTAATTTATCAACTATCTTCTCATTAAAAAACAATGAATCATCATCCTTCAACTTCTCATATAATAGCAATAAATCTTCTTTAGATTCTATTTTATCTAAAATGTCTTTTGTAACAAGCTGGCCTTTATCCAGCAAAAACTTTACTAATTCCTGTTTAAGCTCTTCTTTTTCCATTTTGACTATTAAAAATTCAGGACACATTAAGTGACTGCTCAAGCAAAGAAATAATTTTAGGCAGCATAGAAGGCTGGATTGCTAAAGAAATCTCTCTTGTTCTTCCATATCTCCCTTTTGAAATCACTTTCACATTCAAAATCCCAAACATGTCCAATTCTGCTATAATATCAGAAATCCTTCTCTGTGTCAGAGGTCTTAACCCTGAACGAGAACAATGCTCCTTATAGATATCATACACTTCCCCTGTAAGAATCACATCTTTCTTCTTCAAATACATCTTAATAATAGCATACAAAACCAGCTGGCACTGTAAAGGCTGTGTCTTAATAGTATCAACAATCCTATCCTTCTCAATCTTCTGTTCAGCCTTATCAAGATGCTCTATATTAACAGAAGGCGAACTCTCCCTTTCAGCCAGCTCTCCTGCAACCCTTGTCAACTCTAAAGCCCTTCTAGCATCACCATGTTCCCTTGCAGCATAAGCAGCGCACTTAGCAATAACTCCCTGATGAACAACATCTTCCTTAAAAGCCTTAATAACCCTTTGGCTAAGAATATCTTGTATCTGCAATGCATTATAAGGCGGAAAAATAATCTCTTCTTCAGAAAGCGAGCTCTTCACCCTTGGATCCAGATTATCAACAAAAACAAGATCATTAGAAATCCCAACAAGGGAAAGCTGAGAATTCTTAAGCTCTTCATTGATTCTTGTAAGATTGTAAAGAATTCCATCACCGCACTTCTTAACAAGCTGGTCAATCTCATCAAGAATCAATATAAGCAGCTGCTTCTTACTATCAACTATGTTAAAAAACGTCTTATAAATCTCATCAGTAGGCAACCCAGTAGTAGGAATATCCTTCCCAAAATCTCTAATAAGCTGCGCCATCAGCCTATACTCAGTATCAGCCACCCTTTTAAGCTTGCAATTAATATACAATATCTTCAAAGGAACATTCAGCTTATTTGCAGTATCAAGCAGTTGGTTTGTAATATACTTAACAACCAAAGTCTTTCCAGAGCCAACCTTTCCATAAATAAACACATTAGAAGGCTTCTGCTTTTTAAGGCTAGGAGCTAATATCTCTGCAATCTGATCAACCTGCTCATCTCTATGTGTAATGTCATCAGGGATATAATTCATCTGAAGTACTTGTTTATCCTTAAACAATGTATCTCTTGCAAGGAATTTCTCAAAGAATTTTGATATTTTCTTAGCCATAATTAAATGTTATATCCAAAAATCTATATAAATCTTGTTGTGATAAAATATAGATACCCTTTCATTTCCTTTGGAAAATATAAAACGGTTTTGAGGTTTGTTTGTTTTTCTTTTTTGTTTGTTTTTCTTTATCTTTCTATATTGAAAGTAAATATATATATATATATAATATATAGTATAAATATAATATAATAATAAATAAAATAATATAATAATAAAGAAATAGCGACGATAGATTCAAATGAAGTTTAAGAAAGAGTGATAGGATTGTAGTAGAGTGTAGTGTATTTTAAGGAATAATAACAAAAAACCTTCAGACAGAGTCACTAAAATCATGAATAATTCTCCATAGGAAATCAAGGGGTCTCCCTCTTCTCCTTTTTTCAGTTTTCTTTTTCAATTTTCGTTATATTTCTTCTCATTATTTGTTTATTAATCATAAAGTAGTAACAAAACCACAACCTTTATAAACAGATAAGCGTTTTGCTACTATAGATAATCAAATAGACAATTAAAATGATAATTGATAAAGTATTTTTAAGCAAATTAAAGGATTTTGGTCTTAATAGCTATGAATGTAAGCTATGGACAGCACTCTTATCTAGAGGAATTTCTACAGCTGGTGAGCTATCAGAGATAGCTAATGTTCCAAGATCAAGAAGCTATGATGTTCTTGAAAGCCTTGAAAAGAAAGGATTCATCATAATGAAGCTTGGAAAGCCAATAAAGTATATAGCTGTAGAGCCTGATGAAGTCATAGAAAGAGTAAAAAAGACCATAGAAAAGCAGGCAGACGAAAATATTAATCTTGTTGAGAACATAAAATCAACAAATCTTCTTAATGAATTAAACACTTTATATTCAGATGGTATAGATAAAATTGATCCTATGGAGTTCTCAGGCTCTTTCAGAACCAGAGAAAACATTTATTCTCATATGGAATCAATGATTAAAAACGGAACAAAGTCAATTATTATGAACATCTCAGAAACTGGCTTAAAAAGGAAGTTAAGAAGTTTCTCAAGATTACTTGAAAAAGCAAGCAAGAAGGGTGTTAAAATCAAAGTTGGTGTAAGAGGTAAGATTAACTTTAATGTACCTAAGCATATGGAAGTAAGAAAAAGCAACATAAATGCAAGATTCTGCATAGTAGATGGCAAAGAAATACTATTCATGTTGTCAGATGATAAGGAAATTAATGCTAACAATGATGCAGGTGTATGGGTTAACACAGAATTCTTTACATCAGCAATTCAGAATTTCTTTGAGAATGAATGGAAAATCATGGAAAAGGTTCAGTAAGGCCTTTATCTGCTGTCTTTTAACTATATTCTAACAATCTTATTATAATTTCTTTATCTTACCTATTTAGTCAAATAGTAATCTTCAAGCACAATACTATCAATCTCTTCAACCTCTTTAACAATATACATTCTTCCATCTCCTAATTGAACAACTTTCTCAGCAAACTTCCTTCCTTTATCATCAAGATTAATCCCAAGCAAAGAAATTGTAATGCCACGTGCTCTTGCCTTCCCCACAGCCTCCAGAGTTTCCTTTTCAGGCTCATTTCCTTTAGTAGGCATAGCATCTGTGATAAGCATCAAATGCTTAGCTGCTCTATCATCTGGAAACAGTGTAATAGCACTCTCAATCGTATCCTTAATATTCGTTTCTCTCAGTGCTCTAACCTTTACAATCTCAAGCAAAAGTTTTGAGAAATCGTTAGTTGGCTTTATAACTGACTTAACCTCAGAATTAAACACAAGCAAGCCAACCTGATCCATATTTTCTATCGCTTTAAAAGCCAGTGCAATGCCTGCCTTCTTACACATCTCAATCTTCTTTCCTTTCATAGAACCAGACGCATCAAGGGCATACATAATCTCAATCTTACCCTTTGCTTTCCTCTTATAGCTCTTTATATCCTCAACAACCAATTCCTTATGATGCCTTCTTAAGGCTAGCTTAATACTCTTCTTTAAAGCTATATCTCTATACCTTGTATCTCTCTTATAGCCTTCTATGCTATCTTTATCACCATAAACAGACATCTTCTTGTTCTCATTTTTACCTGTTCCATATAGCTTCAGCTTATCAAGCTCTTCAAAAAGCATTGTAACAGAAGCAAGCTGGAAACCCTTTTTTGTAACACCAGAATCCTCAACCAATCCTTCATCCTTCAGCTTCTCTATATTCTCTTCAACATTCTTCTTAATCTCTCTCTTAAACTCTGGCAGGTTAATATTCTTAGAAACATAATCCGGATTATAATTTGACAAAAGCTTAATCAAAGCTTTCCCATAAATCTTCTTTGCAAGAGAAAAATTTTTAATCAGATTCTCTGAAATATCACTAGGAATAAAAGCAAGACTATGGTTAATAGCCTGGTTAAGAAGATCTCCATTGCCCGTAGTTTTCTTATCCTTCTTAACAACATTATCAACAGTCTTATCATCAAGCTCTCCAAGCTCACTTCTTAGATTGTTTTGTTCCTTTTTGCCTTCTTTTTTTTCACTGCCTGCTTCTCTAATCTCTTTCTTAAGCTCCTTGTTACGGGCAACCACCTAATTTCCTCTTATTTTCTTTAAAGAAATTTTTAAACCCCTCAGCAACAAACTCTTTTGGAGTTTTAAGAAACCTTATAGAAGGCTTCAACTTTATCCTGTGTTCTAAGACAGATACTATTGCCTCTTCTATGTCGTTTATGTCAACAGTTTTCTTTCCTTTAAGCAAAGCATTCGCCTGGGCTCTTTCATATAACTGTAATGATGCTCTCACTGATGGCTTTTTTTCTATATCTTCATTGTCTCTAAGCTCTCTAACAAACATTACCATGAATGTTAAAATATTATCTGGGAAATCAACCAGCCTTTTACCTTTGAGTTTAAGGATATCTCTTTCAATCTCAGTAGTCTCAGGATATCCCATATAAATCAAATCAAACCTGTCAAGAAAAACATCACTAAGCTTCTCAGTGCTAGTATCCTCAGGGTTCATTGTAGCAATAAGAATCAAGTCTGTGGGAATATCAACATCATAACTGCCAATAGTAACCTTTCCTTCCTCTAAAACCTGTAGCAAAGCATTCTGCAGTTTCTCAGGGCATCTGTTAATTTCATCAAAGAATAAAACTCCTCTGTTAGCCTTAAATACTTTACCTGGAGTGAATGCTTTAGCATCCAAAGGCCCGAACTTTAGAGCTTTAATGGGGTCTATATCTCCTATTAGGTCTTCTACAGTTAAGTCAGGGGAGCCTTGTACTCTTACAAACCTTTCATAACCTTCTCTCTTCTTCTTCTCTAAAGGCTGCCTTTCCCTGCACTCAGGACATATAACATTATTAGGATTGCAGTTAAAAGAACACTCTTTTACAACATCAATAGCTGGCAGAACAGCTGCAACGTTCTTTGCAAGCGTAGTTTTACCTATTCCAGGAGAGCCAACAAGGATGATATGATGATTACTGATAAGAGCAGACTTGATTTCATTCTTAACACTATCCTGTCCTAAGATATCCTTGAATTGTTCATCTTTTCCTAAAAATGTTGTTTCAAATTGTTTGGCTAACATACTGCTTAGAAATTCAATTCTGCTTATAAAGTTAATTAAAAATAAAGGGAAATTCAGCGCTTTAAGGCGTAAAACTGGTTTGTATCCTTTCTATTAACTCAGAATAATCTTCCAATTTTACTGTTAAAAGGTGTTTGAGATATTTTCCTTTTTCACCATGCCTTTCTTCATTGTAATACTTATTTAGTGAATAAGCTATCCTATCCGCTTCATTTACCACTTTTAATTTTTTATCAGCTTTTGCTATAAATTCAATCTTAGGTATATGATGGGGATAAAGAGTTCTTTCTATTTCTTCTATTGTATGACCTTTGCATTCTCCATCAACTATTACTTTTTCAAGTGTTTTATCTCTATCAAAAAATTGGATAAATTCCACAGTAGTTGCAATAGAAATCCCCATGTCACCAAGCATATCTTTATGCAATTCTGAGATAATTATATGCCTATACTCTTCATTTTTAGGAATAAACTTCTTTTTACGGACCTTTGAAAATAATGTTATTTCTTCAATATCTTTTTCAAATTCTGATGGCACGCACACATATATTTCTGGGAATCTTCCATGATTAGATTCATCAATGCCAAGATATAGATAAGCACCCATAAAGCTTCACAAAGAAGAAGTAATAAATACTTTTGTATTGTCTAAAACAACTCTTTCAAACCTAAGTTTGCTTTAAATATTTCTTAATACATATAATAGAAATCTAATTTAACTGTATCTTTGAGAACAATAAACCTTTTAAATAATCTGCTGTTATATATTTTTTTTAGTATGGTTGATAAAAAACAAGTAAAACTCATTCTTGAAGACAATTCCATTTTCTATGGCTTTTCATTTGGCTCAGAAAAATCAGTATCTGGTGAAGTGGTGTTTAATACAGGAATGGTTGGTTATCCTGAAACTATGACTGACCCTTCTTATAAAGGCCAAATCTTAGTTCTCACATATCCTTTGATTGGAAACTATGGCATACCAAGTGATGATCAAGAAAACAATCTAAAAAAACATTTTGAATCAGACAAGATTCACCTTCAAGGCCTCATAGTATCTGACTACTCAAAAGACCATAACCATTGGAACTCTGAGAAATCATTATCAGGCTGGATGAAAGAGCAAGATATTCCAGGTATCTATGGCATAGACACAAGAGAACTAACAAAGAAGTTAAGAGAAAACGGCACGATGCTTGGCAAAATCATCTGTAACGATAATGATATAGTATTAGATGACCCAAATAAGAGGAACCTGGTTAGTGAAGTTTCAGTTAAAGAATCAGTGATTTATAATGAACAAGGAGATAAGAAGGTTGTAGTGATAGATTGCGGGGTTAAAAACAATATCATTAGATGTCTCGTTGAAAGGAATTGCTGTGTAATAAAAGTTCCCTGGGATTATGATTTCTTTAAGCATGAATTTGATGCAGTTCTTATTTCAAATGGTCCTGGTAATCCAAAGATGTGTAAAGAGACAATAAATAATGTAAAAAAATGCTTAGAAAAAGATATTCCAACGTTTGGTATCTGTCTTGGCAATCAAATACTGGCATTAGCAGCAGATGCAGACACATATAAATTGAAGTATGGCCACAGAAGTCAGAATCAACCTTGCATAGAAGTGGGCACAAAAAGATGTTATATCACTTCCCAGAACCATGGTTATGCAGTTGATACTAAAACATTACCTGAAGGCTGGCTGCCCTGGTTTGAAAATGCAAATGATGGAACTAATGAAGGTATAAAGCATAAGACAAAACCTTTCATGAGTTTCCAAGGGCATCCTGAACATTATCCAGGTCCCGTGGATACTAACTTTTTGTTTGATAAGTTTATTGAAAATATCGGAAAAGATTTTCAATCCCAAAAATTTGTCTCAATTAAAATTTAATATGTCAGAAATATACCACTGGTTTCTAACCAGTGGATTAAATCCACATTCCTGTTTTGGAAGGTGATATATTTCTGAGCATGCTCAAGAACCACCTGAAGTTGGCAAGCTATGCTTTAAGCATGCCACCCATCTATGATGGGTGGTTCTTGACAAAGACAAATTTTAGTTATAGAGGTGATAAAATGAAAGAATCATTCGCAGAACTAATTGAATTAACCAAGAAAAGCCTAAAACATGACCCGTGGTGTAATGATAATGGACTTAAAGGCTACTGTGAATCAATAATCAAAGAAACCGAAGAATTAAAGGAAGCAGTTAACAAGAAAGACCATAAAAACCTTAAAGAAGAACTAGGAGACGTTTTACTTTGCTGGTGCCATGCTTGTATGTTAGCTGAACAAGAAAAATTATTCACAACCAAAGAAGTCATAGACAGCATAAGAAACAAACTTACAAGAAGAAAGCCATATATCTTGACAAATACAACAGTAACAAAAGAAGAAGCTGTTGAAATCTGGAAACAGGTCAAGGAACAAGAAAAACATAAAAAATGATTAACAACCCACTGGTCACTGGTCAACCGTACGTAGGATTTATAAATGATAATTCTTTAGTCTTAAATACATTTAAACCTAATTTTTATCTTGACTTTTCAGAGTTTATCATCCCAGAAAAGGAGAGTCTTATTATGAATAATAAACAAAAATCAAATAAAGATTGTGAAGTTAAAATGAGACAAAAGAATATACAAAAAAGAGGAGAATACATAATCACAATTAAAAAATTGGTAAACGAGGATAGCAATCATTTAAATTCTAAGTACTTAGGAAATTTAGAAGATCTTAAGTTTAAGTATAGAGCTACTAAGTATTTTGGTGGTTGGAGAAAAGCGATTAAAGCGGCAGGGTTTCGACCTATAACCAATACTTGGACCAAAGATCAGGTTATAAGGGAAATTAAAGAGGTTAAGAGAGGTTTTGGATACATTCCTCATGCAAAGTATCTACACAAACTGGGTTATAGGGGCTTACATAATGGTGCAATTTCTAAGTTTGGTAACTGGAGTAATGCGTTAATGGTCGCAGGTTTTAAAGTAATGAGGAAAAAATGGAATAAAGAAAAAGTGATTAAGGAACTTAAGCTGTTGTACAAGAAAACCGGCAAAACGCTAAACTATGGTGAGCTTTATAAAAATGGTGAAAAAGGACTTGTTCAGGCAGCAAGAAAGTATCATGGTAGCTGGGTGAATGCAATGCGAGCTGCAGGATTAAAAACTCTTAGAAATGATTATTGGACAAAAGAACAACTTATGGAAGAGTTAAGGTGCGAAATTAAAACTATAGGATATATACCATCGGGAAAAGAGTTAAAAAGAAGAGGAAGATGTGATCTAGTCTCATCAGGATCAAAGTTGTTTGGAGGATACAACAATTTTCTATCTGTAGCGGGATTTAAGCCTATTCTAATACCAAATATCTGGACCAAGAAGAACATAAAAAAGGAACTATATCTTATAGCAAAACAACTTAAACGTACACCGACAGAGCGTGATTTAATAGTTTTAGATAAAAGAACTCTAATACCAGCTACATGGAGGCAATTTAAAGGTTGGAATAATGCTATAGAGGCATATGGACTTAAAGCAAATGCAAATTTCGTTAAAGATAAAACATGGAAAACATAGGAAAAATTTGTACTAAATCTATGCAGTTCTATGTTTCCAGATTCCGAACAACATAAAATATTACCAAACAAAACAATTCCTGATTTTTATGAACACACGATGAAAAAAATAATTGAAGTGAAAATTAACGCAGCTGATACAACAATTCCATCAGCAATTAGAAATTATTATCCCTACTGTAATAGAATGGAAATTTGGCACTTAACAGGAAAACCTTCTAAAAATTACAAAAACAAAGTAATCTTTAGAGGACCAGATTATATAAGAAGCTTAATCAAAGAGGATAAAGAACTTTTAGAGGAATTTACAAAAATGCTAAATCATTACAGTCAAAATGAAAAAGAAAAACATTAGGAAAGTATTAGTTTTAGGTTCTGGTGGATTGACTATAGGTCAAGCTGGCGAGAGCTTATTGTAAAGACAATAAGCCGCAAATTTGACTATAGTGGATCACAGGCCCTTAAGTGCCTTAAAGAACATGGCATTATAACGGTACTTATAAATCCAAACATAGCAACGGTGCAAACGTCCAAAGGTATGGCAGACAAAATATACTTTTATCCTGTAACCCTTTTTTTTGTAGAAAAAATCATAAAAAAAGAAAGGCCAGATGGAATTCTTCTGGCATTTGGTGGCCAGACTGCTCTTAACTGTGGCGTTAAGCTTGAAGAAAAAGGAATTCTTAAGAAATACAATATTAAAGTTTTAGGCACCCAGGTAAAAGCAATAAAAGATACAGAAGACAGGGCTCTCTTTGTCAAAACGCTGTCTGAAATAAACTTAAAGACACCCAAAGGTTTTGCAGTAACATCTTTTGAAGAAGCAATGACTGCAGCAGACAAGATAGGCTATCCTATAATGGTAAGGATAGCATATGCATTAGGCGGCTTAGGCTCAGGAGTCTGCTACACAGAAGAAGAGCTTTTAGACAGATCAAAAAAAGCATTCTCATTCACAAATCAAATACTAATTGAAGAATACTTAGAAGGTTGGAAAGAAGTAGAATATGAAGTAGTACGGGACATATATGATAATTGCATTACAGTATGCAACATGGAAAACTTTGATCCTATGGGAATCCACACAGGAGAAAGTATAGTAATTGCTCCTTCTCAAACATTGACAAACTCTGAATACCATAAGCTAAGAGCCATCTCAATTAGATTAATAAGGCACTTAGGCATTGTAGGAGAGTGCAATGTCCAGTTTGCACTAGACTCAAAATCAGAGGATTATAGGATAATAGAAGTAAATGCACGCTTGTCTAGGTCATCTGCATTAGCTTCAAAAGCAACTGGCTATCCTCTTGCATTCATTGCAACTAAACTAGCATTAGGCTATTCGTTAACAGAACTTCAAAATCAAATAACAAAGAAAACAATGTCCTGCTTTGAGCCAGCTCTTGATTATGTAGTTGTCAAAATACCAAGATGGGACCTCCAGAAATTTAAAAGTGTTAAAAAAGAAATCGGTACAGAAATGAAAAGTGTGGGAGAGATAATGGCTATTGGCAGAAAATTTGAAGAGACTCTCCAGAAAGCAATAAGGATGCTCAATATAGGAATGGATGGCCTTGTTGCAAACGATGCTAAACTGAACAATATTGAAAAAGAGCTTAAAAATCCAACAGACCAAAGAGTGTTTGTTGTTGCAGAAGCAATAAAACAGAGATATCCTATAGACAAGATATATGAACTCTCAAAAATAGACAAATGGTTCTTATATAAAATAAAAAATATAGTTGAAACTGAAGAAAAAATAAAACAGCATAACATAGAAACAATTTCTAAAGAATTAGTTTATGAGGCAAAGATTAATGGTTTTTCTGATGTTCAAATTTCAAAACTGCTCAATACAGATGAACTATCATTTAGAAAAATAAGAAAAGAGATGAATATTGTTCCCTGTGTAAAACAAATAGATACGTTAGCAGGCGAATTCCCTGCTAAAACTAACTATTTGTATCTTACTTATAATGGAACTACTGATGATATATCTTTTGAAGACAAAAATCAGGTTATAGTCTTAGGTGGAGGCGCTTACAGGATAGGCTCTTCCGTTGAATTTGATTGGTGTTGCGTTAATACAGTATTAACATTAAGAGACCTTAAGTATCCTACAATTATGATCAATTATAACCCTGAAACGGTTAGCACAGACTATGACATCTGTGACAAACTTTACTTTGACGAATTGACATTTGAAAGGGTTATAGATATTTATGAAAAAGAAAATCCTTTAGGGGTTATTGTCTCAATGGGAGGCCAGATTCCAAACAATTTGGCAATGAAGTTCCATAATAATAATATAAGAGTATTAGGAACTGATCCCCAATCGATTGACAATGCAGAGAACAGACACAAATTTTCAAAACTACTTGATAAACATAGCATAAAACAGCCAGCTTGGAAAGAATTAACAAATATAGAAGAAGCAAAAAAGTTTGCAGAGAAAGTAGATTTTCCAGTTCTGATAAGACCAAGTTATGTGTTAAGCGGCGCAGCTATGAGTGTTGTATTCAATGAGCATGACCTTGAAGAGTTCATATCTAAAGCATCAGAAGTTAATAGGGAACATCCTGTTGTGATTAGCAAGTTCGTGATGGGGGCTAAAGAGATAGAGATTGACGCAGTGTCAAACAAAGGCAATATACTTGCTTATGCAATCTCAGAACATGTAGAAAATGCAGGAGTCCACAGCGGTGATGCTACTATGGCGCTTCCGCCTCAAAAAACATATCATGAAACAATAAGAAAAATAAAAAGAATTGCTAAAGAAGTTGCTAAGCATCTTAATATAACAGGTCCATTCAACATCCAATTCCTAGCAAAAGACAATAAAGTAAGCGTCATTGAATGCAATCTAAGAGCATCAAGATCATTTCCTTTTGTATCAAAGGTGTTCAAAGTAAATTTCATAGAGCTTGCAACCAAGGCCATCATGAACGAGCAAGTAGCCAAGATTGACAAATCACACTTTGAGCTTGACTATGTTGGTGTTAAGGCCCCTCAATTTTCTTTTTCAAGGCTTAAAGGCGCAGATCCTACATTATCAGTTGAGATGGCTTCTACTGGCGAAGTTGCGTGTATAGGCAATGATATAAGAGAAGCTTTCCTGCTCTCAATGCTCTCAGTAGGTTTTAAGATACCTCAAAAGAACATCCTTCTTTCCACAGGGCCAGTTGAAAGCAAAGCCTTACTGCTCAAAGAAATAAAAAAACTTCAGGAAATGGACTACAAGCTCTATGCAACCAAAGGAACTGCCAACTTTCTAAAGGAAAATAACATTAAAACTGAAACCTTGCACTGGCCACTTGAAGAAGAGAAACCTAACATTGTTGATTTCATAAAAGAAGGTAATATAGACCTGGTGATTAACATCCCAAAGAACTTTGAACGGGAAGAACTAACCAATGGCCAGATTATAAGAAGGACAGCAATTGATTTTGGTATTCCTCTTGTTACAAATCCTCAGAATGCAAAGCTTTTAATCGATGCGTTGCATGAAAAGAAGTTAGAAGATATTGAAGTTAAAAGCTGGGATGAGTTTAAATAAATGAAAATATATCTAACAAAAGGTATTGTAAGGTTTAATGGCAAATATTTGCTCCTTAAGAAAGTGAAAGATATGGTTCCAGAAAATTCAGGAAAATGGGAGTGTTCTGGAGGAAAAATAGACAAAGACGAAAACCCTGAAAAAGCTGTATTAAGAGAAATCAAAGAAGAAACTGGTCTTGATTGTAAAGTCATAAAAGAATTACCATTTCTAGAAATGAAGAATGATGGCTATGAAAGCAGTTGTCATGTTTGCCTTGTTCAAGCTCCTTCTGATAAGGTAAGATTATCACCAGAACACTCTGAATATATATGGGTAAGACCTGAAGAAGTTAAAGATATGTCTCTTGTTTTATTTGCAGACTTATTGTTGAAGTATTTTAATCATGCTGAAAAGTATTTAGAATGAAAATAATAGTAAAACCAAATTCCTCTAAAAACAAGATTGTTACCGGGTTAAGAAGCAAAGTTAAGGTTGTTAAGATAGATTAATTTTTTTCTTCAGCCACTCCACTACAGTTCCTACAACCTTATCTATAGAAACTCCAGAAGTATCGACAACAAAATCATAGTGCTTCTTATCATAATAATTCAATCCATAATACTTCTTATATCTTAGCATCTCACTCTTCATTCTTTTCTTGATGTTATCTTTGGTTTTCTTTAAGTTAAGATTATCCTTCTCATCTTTTCTCTTAGCATTAAAAATCCTCTTTGCACTTTCATTTAAGTTAACATCAAGGAAAACCTTTACAGACTTAGGAATAAAATAAAATCCCAACCTGGAATCAATCACAAAACCATCTTCTTTCTTTCCAAGTTCTATCTGCCGCTTATCAAGCTCATCATCAACCCATCTCTCTTTCTCAGCAGTTTTACCTAGTTCTAGTAAAGATACACCTTTTTCTTTAGCAATATCTCTCATAAAATCTCCTATAGAATAATGCTTAAGATTTAATCTTTCAGCAATAATCTTAGCAACAGTGCTCTTCCCTGAGCCTGGCTTTCCAGATATAGTTATTATCATAACCATAGCTTTGCTCCCTAAATATAAAAACATTTTTATTCTAACCTAACATTTTCTATGTTATGACACTATATATCATAGGATTAGGCCTAAACAATGAAAAAGATATAACCCTGAAAGGGTTGGAAACTATCAAGAAGTCAGATTTCATTTATTTGGAGAACTATACTTCTTCATTGAGTTGTCCAGTTAAAAGTCTTGAGAAGTTGTATAAAAAGAAGATGATCCTTGCAGACAGGAACCTTGTTGAAAGTGAGGTGGAAAGCACGATACTGAAAAACGCCAAAACAAAAAATGTGTCTTTTCTTGTGATTGGTGATCCTTTTAGCGCAACTACTCATGTTGATATTATGCTAAGAGCAAAAGAGCTTAATATAAAAGTGAAGGTAATTAATAATGCTTCAATATTAACAGCGGTTGGGATAACAGGACTTCAGTTGTATAAGTTTGGCCAGGTGACGTCTATTCCTTTTGATAATAAAGAAATAAAAACGCCTGTGGAAGTTCTAAAGAAGAACCAGAAAATGGGGTTGCATACATTATTCTTATTAGACCTTAATCCTGAGAAAAAAGAGTATCTTACTGTTAGCGAAGCTTTGAAATATTTGATGGGAAATAATGTGAGTAGAGATACATTGTGCATTGGATGTGCGGCTATTGGTTCTGATAAGCCTGAAATAAAGTTTGGTAAGATAAAAGATGTGTTAAAAGTAAGTTTTAGGAAATATCCTCAGTGCTTAATTATTCCAGGGAAGCTTCATTTCATGGAAGAAGAAGCCCTTGAAACTTATTCTACTTCTTCCTAAAATAACTATACTCTGAAACAGGCGCATAAGTCATAGATATTAATGATGCAACAAACATTAATGTGAATATTAAGCAGAAGCTAAGCCCCCATGTCTTATCAGCATCATAAACCAAATATGCAGAAATTAAGAATCCTACAATACTCATAATCATAAATCCTCCAGATAAAGGAGCTATACCTGGTCTTTTGGTAAGGCTTTTTTTCTTTCTAGACTTCATAAAACACACCTCTTTTTTATATTTAGAATTTTGTTCTTTATAAATCTTTTTTATTCTTCTAATTTTTTGAACATAATCTCCCAAACAAAACAAAAAACCTATAAACCCTATCTGATTTCTAAGTACAATGCTCACACCAATTGAACGGATAGCAAAGATTCTTAACATATTTAGGCCTGGTATAAGAATCCCTCCTGAAATAGCATCAGCAGAAGCATCAGGCACAGGAGCCAATCTGGAAGCAATCACAAAAACACCAAACATTGATCAGGTTACTATTAGCGAAAGGGCCAAAAAAGATATAAGGAAGATGTTTATAGGGTAAACCCTATCAAGCCAATTCAAGCATGCGTTTATGACTGGCGTGGTAGAATAAGAAAATATAAAGAGCCTTTTGAGCAGGCTGATTATATGAATTCTTAATATAATTCTTTTAATACCATCTTTCAACTTCATTTCTAAGATGCTCTAACAACTCTTCAATTCCTTCATCAGGAACTTCAATAGGATTGCCAACTTTCATTGTGACATCTTTTCCTTCATACTTAATATCAAGCGGCACAAACGTAATCTGTTCTCCATAAGCTTTCTGGCTCTTCATAATATTCTTTACATTAGCCTTTCCAATCTTAACCTCATCCATTTCCATCCTTGTGCCTTCAATATGTGTAACAACTATCTCATCCCTTGCAAGAAGGTTTGGAATTTCATGAGTATAAATCTCTTCTTCTCTTTCCCTTGCAGCTCTTATAGCTTCTCTCCTGCCATACTTTTCTGCAAGAATCTTCACTTCCTTATCCCTGATTATGCTAATCCCTCCCATAGGTTCAAACACCCATTTTGGCAGACTGCCTTTCATAATATAGTTACCTTCTCTGTTAAGCTTCCTTTTCAACAAAATCCCTTCTAATGGAATATCGATCCATTTTTGGTGATTAGGCAGAAGCACAAATCCTTTATCTCTTAAACCCCACAACCTTTCTTTGTGTTCAAATGATATATTATGAGTGTTGCCTAGAACAAGAGAAGAAACATTTACTCCAATATATGTAGGAATTGTTTTTCTTTTTAACCTATAATTAGTATTGTACTCTTTCATTAATTTATCAATCCTCTGTCATTATATAAACACTTCTCCAATGCAATATATATTTTTGATTATTTAGTTTGGGTTTTATACCCCGATGCTTGCATCGGCTTAATACGCAAACTAAATACTAAAAATACCCCGCAGCTTGCTGCGATTGGGATTTTTTATTGGCTCAACAAACCTTCTTATATTATTATTTCAGTTTCTATCTTCTCCAAATCACAAAACTCAGAAGCAAAATTATAGGCTCCTGCATTAAGAAATATTATGCCATCTCCTACCTTTGGGTTGTTAAGGTAAACTCTGTATCTGAACAAATCCATTGAGCAAGGTGTTTCTCCTTTGATAACATAAGGCTTTCCTTTTTCTTTAGAAAGTTCTCCTTCAACAATTAATTTGACAGGCACAATCAATGCATCTAGGTTAGAGTTGTAAATAGAAGCATTTACAATAATATTATTTTCATAGATACCTTTGATATATGTGATGAGCTTGATGGCTGGAGCAGCAATAAACCTTCCCGGTTCAATCATTAGCTTTGTGTTGTTCTTATTAAGGAAATCCTTTAATTCATTAATTCTTTTGAAAATGGAGTTAAAAACATCAACATTTGTGTTTGCATAGGTAGAAGGAAGTCCTCCTCCTATGTTTAATACATTAATGTTTTCTAATGTGTCTTTGTCAAACATGTTTGAAACTTCATAAGTTAAGTTCCATTCTGCCATGTTCTGTGTTTTCCTATGAAAATGTATCCCTAATGAAGTTATGTTTGGATTTCCTTTTAATTCTTTTATCTTTTTGCTAACTATTTCACTTGGCATTCCAAACACAAAATACTTCTCAGTTCTGATTGAGTTCTCTTTGAGCTTAACCCTAAGCATAAGTTCTATTTTAGTGTCCTTTTCTTTTAGGTAATTAAGCAAGATATCAAGGTCGTTCTCATTATCAACAATGAATTTGGAAATCCCTTGTTTGATAAGCTTGTCAATAAGTTCAGTGTTCCAAGTCTGTGCTAAAAATATTACTCTTGATTTGTCTTTGATATGTTTTAACTCATTTGTTATGTGTATGCTAAACAATGAATTAGTGTTCTCTTCTAATATGCTTGTAACAATAGGGTTAGTTTTTGAGCTATAAGAAATAATGTCAGCGGTTTTTTTAATTATCTTATATTGTTCTAATGCTTTGCTCTTTGACAAAACAAACTTTGGTCTTTCCATTATTTTCCCCTTTTCTCCTTCAAAATTCCATCTTCGTCCAATTCTTCTAGCGCATTAATCATCGCCAAAGGAAACATAATAGTAACATCACCGATAACAGTAGCAACATCACTCTCATCCTTAACCTTTCCCCAGGACTTAGCCTCTTCAGTAGTAGCTCCGCTCATAGAACCTGAACTCTTATGCGCAGTAGTCATATACACAGCATACTCAGCCCCTCCATTAAGAAGGGTGCTAAGGATAGCATGATGCTTAGAAACACCTCCTCCTAAGGCAATCACCGCCTTCTTTTCATCATGTGATGTACATAAAAGAATATTTCCAAAATCCTTCACAACATCAACAATAAAATCCTTATGCTTCTCCTGGAATAGATAAAGATGAAACCCAAACGCTCCATCAGTAACCGCAGGGCAAAAGATAGGAACATTGTTCTTAGCGGCTTGATAAAGAATAGAATTATCATCATTTAGCATTAATCCTATTTCTCTGAGCATTCCTGATACGGTCCATTGCTTTTGCTTTGCATATAGTTTGTCAAGAATAGGCATGATAGAATCCTCAAAGTTCATATAGCTTTCATTGTTAATAAGAAGGTTACCAATACGATTTATACCTTTCTCATGCAGCTCAATATCGTCATTTTCAAAGCTGCCAATAGAAAATTTTTCTCCTTTTGCTTTCATAATATCTTCTTCAATGCCTCCTACAGTTGTCACAATCACATTAGCCATTTTAAGTTTGATAACCTGCGCAAAAAAACCTCTTAACCCTGAAGTGACCATATTAGAAGTAAAAGTAAGAAATATCTTAGCATTGTTTTTCTTCATTTTAACAATAACATCGCTTGCTTTCTTTAGTTCAATGCTTTGAAATCCAATATTCCCATAACTACTTACAAGCTCTTTAACGCTCATACCTTTTTTCCATTTAAAGTCATTAACAAGTGCCATTTTAGACCTCCAAAATAAATTTAAATAATATTAAAAAATGCTAGAAATATCTCTATAATACTCTCAGATTAAAACTTGAATATACATAATGATATCTTGAGTTCATATAAGAATAAAATCCTTTTTTATTTATAAAGGTTTGCTCAAAATCTCTTTAACTTTCTTATATTTTGTATCTATTTCTTCAATCAGTCCAACAACTTTCTGCTTATATTCTCCCAAACCTTTCCAATCAAGCACAACCAATTCAGCTTTAGGTGTAGTCCTTTCTATAGCTTGTCTCAACAGATTTTCATTAAGAACCTCTAACATATACTTAGGGCAAATGTGTCCTACTGCGTAGTTTGAGTTTAACATAATCTTATTAGCAGTATGATTATAATGCCCTCCTCCTAAGACTGTGACAGTTTTATACTTTTTAACAGGCTTCTCTAAAAGCTCAACAATAGTCTTTGCAATGATGTCTCCGGCTTTTTTGTTTATCCATTGTTCTTCATGACTGCCAATCTCTATGAACATGGCAGGCTTAGAGAGAAAAGGTCCATGATGCGTGCATTCCATTGTAATCTCATGCCCTAAATCTTTTCCTAGTCTGTTCATTATCAAGAAGGCTTCTTTAAGGTAGGAAGCAGGAGCAACACACAACTTCCCATCAACCCCTCCAAACTCAGCTTTATTCCAGTTTCCTGGCGCATGACAACTTAAGGAATGAACACCTTTTACGCTCTGATGTTTTGTTGCAAATACAAATATATCTGCATTTATTTCCTTATCAATGTTTTCGCAATAGATTGATTCTTTGTTTACTGTGTAAAGCTTAATGTTGTTTAACTCGTAAATGCTACTTTCCTCGAATTTTTCGTCTAATTCTTTAAAATTGAATAGGTTGATTAAGGAATTTTTGATGTTTAATCCTGCAGGATCCTTCTTTGAAACAATGATTGCAAACTTCATCTTTAGTAGTAAAGTGACTAACTTAATAAAAATTCCTATATAACCACTTTTCAGACGCTACCTTTAAATATAATGTTTGGTTTTTCTCTGTTATGGCAGAGCAATTAGAACTATTTAGAAACTTACCAAAAGAAATATCTAGATTGAACACTCTAAAAAATTATGGCATATTGAAGAAGGATTTGGATTCGTTTAATTATAGACAATCACGAGAAATATATTTTGGTTATCATAATATATTCATGCCTCATGAAATGATGCAAAGTTTAGATGCTCCTGAGATAACAGTTATCTTTCAGGGAGGATATGTAATAAAAAAGATGCCTGAGCTTTTTGAAGCCCTTAAGGAAGAATTCTTTGAAATCATTATCCCTGAAATGAATAAAGTTGTATATAGGAGGTCAGTAGGAGCAAGAACATATAGAGATGCTGATACTTCATATACCCCTCATCATGATAAGGACATAAGCCAAAAAAGAAGATTATTCTCACTTGACGAAAAAGTTAAACAACAGTTTATAGATTCATTTAGGAAGAATTATGTTGGTTCTCTTGAAGAAGATTATGGTTATGGATTCGAGGATGTTAAGTATGAGAGATTATATAAAACCAGTAACTTTAATTTTATTAAAAAAACATATAAAAAAAATGCCTCAGGAAACACTTGAACTCTCTGCAAGAAGGTATGCCCCAACTTATTATGCTAGTCCTACTACAAGGATAATTCTGCCACCAGAATCATTCGCCATAGGTAGTTTCTTCAAAATGACCCAACCAGATAAATATGCATCTCTCAAATCATGGCAGGAATCAAGAAGAGAAAGCAAAGACTCCTTCTGTGAATTAAAAGGCGAATATCAAATATCCCTTAATGAGAAAACTCCAAAAGGAAAAAATAAAAAAATAAAAAAAGATATTTTATCATTAAAACCTTCTGAATTGTTATTTGCCCTAAAGCAAAAAATGCGTTTTGAATTAGGCAGCTATAATCTCTGGAATGTTGGAGGCAGTGGTGTCATATCTCCAACTAAAGAAACTGACCACCCTTACACAGGCACAGTTGTTATGACTGCAAACATAAAATCCATGGACAACGCCGTCAAAGGTGAGGTGTCAAAATATTGGTTTACAAGCATAACAGGCCCTTTCATCAAAGGCAAAGAATTAAGCCTAACAGACCTCTACTGTGGCTGTCAGGATTTCAGATGGAACAGTACTAAAGAAGGATACACAAACATAAACACAGTATGCACCCATATTGCAGCCCTAATGGACTTTGCAAAAGAAAGCCCTAAAGATATAAGGAACTACTTAAACACAGGCAAAGCTAAAGATTCTGAAGTTTTCCTCCCCTTTAATTTTAATGATTCAAATCTTCATATAGACATATTAATAGACCATCTTTTTAACACCACTAACTTCTCTGAGATAAGCCAGCGTATATTAAAAAATCCAGAAATATATACTCCTAAATTAACAGACCTTATCAAAGAAGAAAAAGTATTTTATGATGTTTTAGTCCAAAGAAATGCTAAGAGAAATACTGATCCTAAAAACACAGACCCTTTTGACTCATTATCTCATAGCCTGAAATCTATCTTAGGAAAGAAAGGTTATAGGCTGAAAGGCCATTGTATAGAATTTAAGGATACAGAGTATCAAACTGTTTCCTTAAGCTATGAAAGAGGGCCTTATATAAGAAGAATACTTTTCAATGAAAAATTCCCGCCAATAACTACTCTAAGAAGAAAACTCCCAAATCAGGAAGTCAGAATATTTGACTCAGATACCACTCCTAATCATCCATTTAGTTATCTATTTGAGCCGCAAAAAGTACTAGACGACAGAACAAGGAAAAAAACCCTTTTTGAAGTAAGAATACCTTTTGGTCTAAAAGTTCCAAAGATATTATGGAGAGATTATGCAAAAACTATTCATAAATACAGCTCTGGAGGGATAGAAGGGGTTATTTCTAAAGTAAGAAATAGAAAAAAAATTCCTAATCAAAAAGTTCTCATTGCCTGGTTGGAAGCATTAAAGGCAGGATAAAGAAAGCTTTTTATTCTCAGTTTAAATTATTAATCTCATGAACAATTTAATGCAATTATACTCCAAGTTCTATGACAAATTCGGGGCTCAGGGCTGGTGGCCTGTGGCAAAGAAAGGCAGCATAAAACCTTCTTACCATAATAAAGAGCTACTAACAGAAACTCAAAAGCTTGAGATATGTTTTGGGGCAATTCTTACGCAGAATACTAACTGGAAGAATGTTGAGAAAGCTATTATTAATCTTAACAAAGAGAAGTTGATAGATATAAGGAAGATAAATAAGGTGAATCAGGAAGAACTGGCAGGCTTAATAAGAAGTGCAGGCTATTTCAATCAAAAGGCTGTTAAGCTGAAAGTGTTCTGTGAGTATTTAGAAAGAAATTATGATTCAAGTTTTGATTTATTCTTCAAAAAGCCAATAAAAGAGTTAAGAGAAGAACTTTTATCAATAAAAGGCATTGGTCCTGAGACAGCAGATTCAATAATACTTTATGCTGCCCAGAAGCCAATGTTTGTGGTTGATGCATATACTAAGAGAATCATGCATAAGCTGGGCTACTGTGATGAGAATGTTAGTTATGATGAACTCCAAAAAATGTTTACCTTATCTTTACCTAAAGATGTTAAACTATTCAATGAATATCATGCACTCTTAGTCCAGTTTGGGAAGGAACATTGCAGGAAAAAGGCTAAATGCGAAGAATGTTTCTTAAGAAACCATTGTAACCAAATTCATTCTAATCCCCTCAAAAAATCATAATCTTTATAAACAATCCCGCTTTTTTAAAAGTCATGGCAACAAAAAAAGCTTCAGTGGGCTCATTACAAAAAGGTTCTTATGTTATAGTAGATGGCCATGCCTGCAGAGTAGCAGACACCCAAACTTCAAGGCCTGGAAAACATGGACACGCAAAAGTAAGAATGAGCGCAGTGGGCTTGATAGATGGAAAGAAAAGAGTTGTAGTCATGCCAGGTCATGATCAGGTTGATGTTCCAATAGTTGAGAAAAAGAATGCTCAGATATTATCAATTCAAGGAGACACAGCAAACGTTATGGATACTGAAAGTTATGAAACATTCGATTTAAAAATTCCTGAAGACTTAAAAGAAGGTTGTGTAGAAGGAGCCAAGGTTTTATATTGGGATATATTAGGCGACAAAGTAATGAAGCAGATACGAGGAGAATAATAAATGGCAAAATTTCCAGAAGCTCAAGCAAGACTGTTCAAAAACAAATTTGTATGTAGAAAGTGCAAGACAGTTGTAAAAGCATTCAACATGCTTGTTATACAGGGCAAAGTAAAATGCAAGAAATGCCACGGTAAGGCATTAAGGCCGTTAAAAAAATAGGTGAACTTATTTTTATAAAATGGATATTCAATCAATCTTAGCTATAGTATTTATCCTTCTTCTCTCTTTATTTCTTTTATCAAAAAGAAAAAAAATACAATTCCAAAAAGTTCTAACACCCTTAATCTACTTTATAATGTACAGGACAAAGTTAGGCTTAAATGCCATGGATAAACTAGCAAAAAAATTCTCCAAACCCTTAAAGTATATAGGCTATGTTGGCATAGCAATCGGTTTCATAGGCATGGGTTTCCTTGGCTGGTCATTAGTAAGCAACATTTACAAATTATTAACTCTACCCTCAGCTCCTTCAGGCGTGGGCATAATCCAGCCATTCAAAGCAGGCGTAAAAGGAACAGTCTATGTACCCTTCTTTTACTTCATAATCTCAGTATTCATAATTGCAGTAGTGCATGAATTCTCTCATGGTGTAATGGCAAGGCGCCACAATATAGAAATCAAGTCAAGCGGGTTTGCCTTCTTCGGCATACTATTGCCTATACTTCCAGCAGCCTTCGTAGAGCCTGACGAAGAAATGTTAAAACAAAAAGAGAAAAGAGTTCAGCTCTCAATCTTTGCAGCTGGACCATTCTCTAATATCGTATTAGCCTTCCTTATACTTCTCATTACATGGGCAGTCTTAACACCTTTAGTATCATCTGCCATAGATTATGATGGTGTTTTAGTCACAGGTCTAGCAGCAGGTGAATTTCCTGCAGAAAAAGCAGGAATGTCAGGGAATGAAGTGATTACTAATGTGGAGAACATGCCTATTGATACAATTGCAAATTTTACTAAGGTGTTAGAGAAGAGTTCTCCTGGAGATCAAATATCTGTTACAACAAACAAAACAGAATATCTTGTAACTCTTGCATCTAATCCTGAAGACAAGGATAAGCCTTATTTAGGAGTCTTAATCAAGCAAAACACAAAAATCAATGAGGATTTCACTCAGAAATATGGTAGTGTAACACCAAAGGTTTTGTTCTGGATATTCGGCTTATTTACATGGTTATTCATTCTGAACCTTGGCATAGGTATCTTTAATCTAATTCCCATAGGCCCGATAGATGGGGGTAGAATGATGCAGGTTGCACTGCAAGGCATCTTCAAAGAAGAAAAGAGAGCGAACAAAGTCTGGAAGAGCATAAGCATCTTTTTCTTCCTTCTTGTAATAGCTAACTTTGTGATAGTGTTTGTTAAGTAGATATATTCTCTTTTATATATAATATTTTAAATAATATCTTAGTTATATATAATGTATTTATTAAAAATGGAATACCTACATACGCATACTAGAGCAGATCCTGGCTGGTCTAATTGGGATTCTATACCTAATTCAGAGCAGATTATTGCGAATGGCAGTAAAAAAATATTAGTATTGTTATACTCTAATTATGTAGTTGTTCCAGGAATTATTCAACAATATAAATACAAACAAACTTCTCATGGCATGGAAGTTTCAAAAGTAATATCTGTTCCTGAATCAGATAGAAAAAGTATAGACTCAATTGTTAGAAGAAACATAAGAGGAGTTAAATGTCCATACAAAAGAGCTTCTACTTACCCTATGAACTTTTGGAGGTAATAATCTTCCCAAAACCTTCCAGCTTCTCTCCATCCAACAGCTTTCTTAGAATGTCTTTTAACTCTTTAATCTTAACCCTAATCTGCTTAGTAGTATCCCTTGACCTGATAGTAACTTGCTTATCTTTCAGGCTGTCAAAGTCAAACGTAACACAAAAGGGAATACCTATCTCATCAGACCTTGCATATCTCTTCCCCACAGAGCCGGCAGTATCAAACTGGCACATAAAATCATTCTTCAGTAAATCATAAATTTTTCTTCCATTATCTTTAAGCTTTGTGGCCAGAGGGAAGATTCCTATCTTAACAGGAGCAAGCTTAGAATGCAGTTTCAAAACAATATTACCTCTCTTCTTATCATAATTATAAGCATCAAAGAGGAATACAAGCATTGCCCTTTCAACGCCCTGAGATGGCTCAGCAACAACGTGAGGAACTACTTTCTTGTTTGAATCATTATCAAATAGGCTTAAATCAGTTTTAGATACCTTAATATGCTGTTGTAAATCAAAATCTGTCCTGTTTGCCATGCCCTGCAATTCTTTCCAGCCAAAGGGAAATTTATAATCAAGGTCCCATGTGTCCAAAGCATAATGGCTAAGTTCTTCAGCTACATGCTGCCTTATCCTGAAGTTGTCAGGATTAGCTCCTAAGTCAACAAACCATTTATGTTCAGTTGCTAACCAATAAGCATGCCATTCTGTCTTAATAATTTTCTTCTCTAATGCTTTCTTCATTGTCATCTTGACAGCATCCTTGTCTTTCTTTTGTAGTTCTGCTGATAAGACATTGATTTCATAATCAAGGACATCTTTAATATAAGGACATTTTTTGATTTTATCAGGGTGCACAAAATATTCAATCTCCATCTGCTCAAATTCTCTGCTTCTGAAGAGAAAGTCTCTTGGAGATATCTCATTCCTGAAAGCCTTGCCAATCTGCGCAATTCCAAAAGGAAGCTTCATTCTTGCATTCTCTGCAACAAGCCTGAAATCAGCGAACATTAGCTGTGCAGTCTCTGGCCTTAGATAAGAAACATTGCCTTCTACAGGTCCAACGTTTGTCTTGAACATAAGATTAAGGTCTCCAACAACATCGTACTCTCCACCACACTCGCATTTGACCTTTCCAATTTCATTCTTGTCAAGCTTATTATCTTTCTTGCATTCTTTGCATCTAACATAAACATCAGAAAAATTATCAATATGGCCTGAAGCTTTCCATACGTTAGGATTGGTTATAATGCTTCCGTCTATGCCTACAATGTCTTCCCTGCTCTGAACATGGAACTTCCACCATTCTTTCTTAATATTGTTCTTAAATTCCACACCTAATGGCCCAAAGTCCCAGAATCCAGCTAATCCTCCATAGATTTCTCCACTAGGATAGACTAAACCTTTCTTCTTGCAGAAGGTTGCCATGTCAAGAATAGATATTTTGTCTGCCATAGAAGACAGATAAGGGGATTAGCTTATAATATTTTCTTTTTTAGTGTATTTTTCTAAAAACGTTAGAATAAGATTAATAAAAATAAGAAATAGAAAAGAGTTTATCTTCTCTTCCTTGTTTTCCTGCTTTTGCTAGTTTTTCTCTTTGGCCTTGCCATCTTCTTTGCTACTCTTCTTGCTAATGGTTTAGCTCT
>Ga0187833_10000638_pt1 | contig 40662 bp, 32 predicted proteins | sample ETNtaG_37_FD_167968 | JGI IMG/M metagenome (GOLD analysis project Ga0187833, IMG submission 167968) | Marine microbial and viral communities from oxygen minimum zone, Eastern Pacific Ocean - ETNP2014_SV_400_PacBio MetaG (Illumina Assembly) | ecosystem: Environmental > Aquatic > Marine > Hypoxic...
CTTCCAGGCGCTCGGGAAATAATGTGCTCTGGCTACGGTCCTCGCCTTCAACAAAACGCTTCATCGTAAAACCCCCACCAACAACATGATGGAATTCTAGCAGACTTCACGTTTTGACACAGCCTGGGTCAAAACCGGCACTCCGAGGCGGAGCTTCCAAAGGTCGGTAACGCGGCAGTAAGCAGACCCTCGGTTTTAAGAGTACACCCCCGAGTACAGTACTAGCGGCGGCGGACGCAGGAAGCGTTGCCCGTGTCGGCCAGGACTTGGCCGTCGACGGGGACGAACTCCCAGGTATAGCGGTCCGCGAACAGAACGAGTTTGAGCAGGCCCCAGGTAAAGGCGCCGGTTCTGCGGCTGTGCTTTCTAGTATTTTCGATCGGGCGCGGCGTGGTGCCGCCGGTGCCGACCACGAACGAGCGGATGCCGCGTTGCGGATCCAAGCGGCCGTCGGCGTCGAGCGTTGCAAAGCGTTCGTAATTGTGATCGTGACCGGTCAGCACGATGCTGGCGCCGGCTTCATGGAGCCGGCGGAACATCACCGCCATTTTCGGATTGTCGCCATGCAGGCCAGAGCTGAAAACCGGGTGGTGCCAAAAGGCGAGGATGCAGCGGGCCGTGGCCGCCGCCAGGTGGCGCCGCAACCAACGGTCCTGGGCCGAGCCTTCGTTGGCACCGATGCTGCTGTTGAGCGCGATGATATGCCAAGCGCCCAGGTCGAAGCCGTAATAACCCCTTCCCGGCTTGCCCGCCCGCGATCCCCAATAGGCGTAATAAGGAACGGCATCCTGGCTGAAATATTCGTGATTGCCCGGCGCCGGCCATGTCCTCGCCTTGTGACGACCCCAGGTGGGGCCGTAACAGTCGCGGAATTGTTCGGCGGTTCCTTGCGGGTAGGCGAGGTCTCCCAAGGCGACGACCGCGCCGGGGAGGCGGTCGAGGAGTTTGGACGTTGCCGCCGCCCCGGCAACGCCGCATTTGGCGATGTCGCCGGCGGCGAGCAGGGTGACTGGCGGAGTCTCCGCCAATGCCGGCGCCGCCCAAGCGAACCAAACCGCCATGATGAGGCGGCCAAGCGGTTTCGCGGCTCTATCGGGCATTTCCAGGCCTAGAGCGTTTCTCAACATGGATATGCTCTCGTCCTCAACAGATTTTTTGCAAATCCAGTTCCAGGATGCCCTCGGCGCCCTCGGCGCTGAGCTTGGGAATCAGGCTGCGCACCCGGTCGCGATCGACGACCGTTTCCAGCGCCAGCCAGTCCTTGTCGGCGAGGTGGTTGACGGTCGGGGCGTGTAGGCTGGGAAGCACTTTTACCACCTGGTCCAAGGCCTTGGACGGTACGTTCATCTTCAACAGCACCTTGTGACGGGCGGCCAGGGCGCTGGTCAAAAGCAGGGCGATCTCTTCGATCTTGGTTTTTTTCCAGGTGTCGTCCAAGGCTGCCTTGTTGGCGACGAGAACGGTGTGCGTGTGCAATAGGTCGCAAACGATGCGCAGGCCGTGGGCGCGGATGGTGCTGCCGGTCTCGGTGATCTCGACGGCGGCGTCGGCCATCCCCTCGACCACTTTCGCTTCCGTGGCGCCCCAGGAAAACTCGACCTCGGCCTCGACGCCCCGCTCGGCGAGATAGCGCCGGGTGTAGTCCACCAGCTCGGTGGCGACCCTTTTGCCCCGCAAGTCCTCCACCGACTGGATCGGCGAATCCCGGTCGACCACCAGCACCCACCGGCAGGGCTGGTCGGAAGCCTTGGAGTAAACCAGGTCGCGGACCGTCACCACGTCGGCCCTGGTCTCGAGCAGCCAGTCGATGCCGGTCAGCCCGGCATCGAGGGTGCCGCCGGCGATGTAAGGCCCCATTTCCTGGGAGCGGACCAGGGCGCAGGATATGTCCTCGTCGTCGATGGAAGGAAAGTAATTGCGCGAGCCCGAGGTGATGGTCCAGCCGGCCCGGGCGAACAATTCGATGGTGGCGGCCTCAAGGCTGCCCTTGGGGATTCCCAGTTTAAGTTTCGACATGGCTTTACAGGCTTTTCCGGAAACCGGTCTTCGGGACACTAACTTATTTGAATCACCCTAGGGGAGGTAGTCCCATAGCAAACAGCGCGGCGCCGAGGCAAGTCCCGCCGGCGGCGTCACCCGAGGAGAGAAAGCCTCCACCGGCGCCGCCGGTCTATACTTTCCGCCGCCAGTTGGCCCAGTTCACTTCGGTCTTTCCGAGCATCAGGTCGTCGGCCATCTGGCGCAGCCGCTTGACCAAGAGAATAACGATTCCTTTCATCGCCGGGTCCATCTCGTCGACCCGGCGGCGGAACTCCCGCCGCGAGATGGCCAGCACCTCGGTCCTTTCCACCGCCACCGCCGTGGCCATGTGGGGATGATCGTCGAACAGGGCCATCTCGCCGATGATATCGCCCTTGACCCGTGTCGCCAGAATCAGCGGATAGTCGCCATGGATGCCCTTGCGGATTTCCACCGCGCCCTCACGGATCAGGTAGGCGGCTTCGCCTTGTTCTCCTTCCTCGAAAAGAACGTTCCTGGCCTCGAAGGTCAAATGTTTGAAATCGAGATCGTCTTCCACGCCGACGCCCCCCCCTTATGTGCGAGATCTACCCGGCCAGAGCCGCGACCTTTCCACTCGCCAACATGTTTTCCATCTCGCCAGAGGTCATCTGCGAGGATTTCAGCGTTTCCAGAAGATAAATCTCCGTCACCGCAATGTTGTCCAATTCCCGATGTACGGATTGGCGGGTGAAGCGGACCAGTTCCGGGTCGATAGCAGGCGCGGTAATCAGGTTGGTGATCAATTCGCGGCGGATCAGGGGCGGATAGCCGATGATCTCGGCCACCAAGTAGCCCTTCGCCTTGAGCGGAACGAGAGGGCTGCTGAAAATGCGGTCCAGGCAAAAGCTGTAAATGCCGAAGTCGAGCCGGCCGGCGACGTCGTGGGTGAACTCGACAAACTCTTCCCTGAAAGATTGGGCCGAAATCTTTTTTTCCGTCAATTGCTTGACGATGTCGAGAAAGCTCCGGTAACGGATCCGGGCGGGGCTGATCTTGCCGCCCAGCTCGGCTTCGATGGCCTTGATCCGAGCGGCGCGAAAACCGGTTTCCAAAAGGGTCTTGGCCGAATCGCGCACCTCGTCGCTCAACGCCTGTTGTTCGATGAGGCTGAAAAGCTCCTCGTAACGATCCATGCGGCTCGGCTCTCTGCCGCTCGCCGCCAGGCCCAAGGGAAGCAAGGCCGCTTGCGCGACCAGGGAGTCTTTCGAGAAGATCGAAGCGGTGGCGGCGGCCACCTTATTTACTTGTTGGCCCCGGCTGAAATCGTCGGTTATGACGAAACGGCTTTCATCGAAAAGGGTGAGATAGCGACCGAGCTTGGAGCAAGCGAGGAAATGGTCGGCAAGATCGGGAATACGGGATTCCGGTGATGGGGTTGTGTGCATGGTGTTCAGCCTGCCCTATCGGTCCCAAAACGGAGGATCGCCAGCATAACCTAATCTTGCGCCGCCACCAAATGATCAAGGCGTAAACGGTGGCGGTTGTCGGTCAGCCGGCGCATGGCGGCGAAAACGGCGACGATCACGCCGATGCCATTGGCGCCGGCGATCAGAAACATGATCAGAATCTGATATTTCACTGCCTCGAGCGGTTCGATCCCGGCCAGGATCTGTCCCGTCATCATGCCCGGCAGGAAGACCAGTCCCATCGCCGACATGGAGTTGACGATCTGCATCAGTCCGGTCCGGCAAGCGTCGCGGAGCAAGGGGCGGAAGGCCTCGGCGCGGTGGTGGCCGAGGGCTAGCCTGGCCTCGACGGCAACACGCTCGCGCCCCACAGCCGTCAACAGGCGATCAAGGCCGAGGCTGACCCCGTTCATGGTGTTGCCCAGGATCATGCCTAAGATCGGCAGGGCGTAGCGCGGATCGAACCACGGCTCGGGGCGGATCTGGGTGGTCAGCACCAGCCCGGTGACGATGGTCCCGGCCAACATCATGGAAGCGGTGCCAAGGCCGTAAGTCCAAAGGCCGGCTAACTTGCGCCTTTGCCGCGCCACCACCTCGCGGCCGGCGAAGAGCAGCATCAACAGGGCCGCCGCCGCCGTCCACCAAGGCGAAACCATGGCGAACAGCTCCTTCAAGACCCAGCTGATCAGGGTCAATTGCACGACCATGCGCAGGGCGGCGACGCCGAGCGGCTTTTCCAGTCCGAGGCGCAGGCTTATCGACAGCAGGCCGCTAATCAAAAGCAACAGCGAAGCGAGAACCAAATCGACGTAGCCCAGGAAAATGAAGTTCACGCTTGCTGCTCCCGCAGCCGGCCGCTTTTCATATGCAGCCGCCGCCCCGCCAGGCGTTTTATTTGCTCGCCGTCATGGGTGACGATGAGGATCGCCGCGCCGTCCTCGCAGCGCTTCTTGATCTCCGTTTCCACCGCCTTGGCGGTGTCGGCGTCCAGCGCCGAGGTCGGTTCGTCCAGCAACAGGACTGGCGGCGATTGGACGAGCAGGCGGACCAAGGCCAGACGCTGCCGTTCACCGGTGGACAAATGGTCGACCCGCCAATTGAGGGCTTGCGGACCCAGCCCGAGGGCGGGCAGCAGCCGGCGCGCCGCCTCGACGTCGGCGAAATGGGCGGCGACCGTATCCTCCCACCAGCCCGATTCGGCGGCGAAATAGGAAACCCGGCGCCGCCACTCCGGCGCCGGCGTCTCCTCGCGCGCCGCGCCCTTGAGCATCACCTGGCCGTCGTTGGGGTCGAGGTCGGCGATGGCGCGCAACAGCAAGGTCTTGCCGGCCCCCGACTGGCCGGTCAGCGCCACGCACTCGCCTTTGGAGAGGTCGAGGTCGATGGGGCCGAGGCCGGGACGGGTCAGGCCGCGAACTTTCAACATGGCGCAACCGCCTCCAGTTGTTCGGATAGGCTCTGAGTGACGGCGACCTCCCAACCCTTATCATCACCGGCAAGGGGGGGAAAGAGGTGTCGGCGGGAAATCTTTCCGTCCCGCCCGTGGCCCGGCCGGCGCGCCGCCACTATACTCGCCGCCATGACCTCCGCCGCCCGCGCCGAGACCGACCTCCCGCCGCCCGCCGCCGGCGCCCTTATCGCCGGCGTCCGCGACGCCCTTTGGCTGAGCGCCGGCGGCGAGGCCGAAACCCTGGCCTCCGAGGAAGCGGCGCGCCGCGCCGGCGGCGTCCCGCCGCTGGTCTGCCACGCGGCGGCGGCGGCGGCAAGATTGGGATGCAAGCCGTTTCGCGCTTTCGACCTGTTGGAGCTGTTCGCTTTCGTCCGCCCGGCCTGGTTCTGCCTGCCGACGCCGCGTGGCTTGGCCGAGGTTTTGGGCCTGCCCCTTCCCGGCTCCCGGGAAAAGGAGGCCGAGACTCTGTTTGCCGCCGCCCGGTCCCTGCTTTCCGAACTGGCCGCCGCCGGCGAAGACGCCCAGCCTGTCGCCTTGGCCATGGCCCGAGGCGGCTGGCCCTGGGGAGAGGCGGTGCTGGCGGCGCTGAAATCGGAGGCAACGGCTCCATCCCGCAACCCGGCCGACGGCTTGAAGGTTTGGAACCGGCTGCCGGAATGGGAGGAGCGGGCGCCGGAGCCGCCGTCCGGCGAGCATTCCGTGGACGCCGATGAAGCGGTGGCAAGGCTCAAGCAACTGCTCGGCGACAAAGCCGAAGAGCGGCCCCAGCAGGCCGACTACACATCGCGGATCGTCGCCGCCTTTCGGCCCCGCGACCGCGACGGCGAGCCGCGAATGGTTCTCGCCGAAGCCGGCACCGGCGTCGGCAAGACCCTGGGTTACATCGCGCCGGCCAGCTTGTGGGCGGAAAAGAACAAAGGACCGGTGTGGATCAGTACCTTCACCCGCAATCTCCAGCGCCAGTTGGACGGGGAGCTGGACCGGCTCTACCCCGATGCGGCGGAGAAGGCGGCGAAAGTGGTCGTCCGCAAAGGCCGCGAGAACTATCTCTGCCTGCTCAATTTCGAAGAGGCGCTGGCCCGGCTGACGGTCTCGGGCGAGGACGCGGCGGCTCTGGGGCTTATGGCGCGTTGGGCGCTGGTGAGCCGCGACGGCGACATGCTCGGCGGCGATTTCCCGGCTTGGCTGGCCGTTCTCCTGGGCCGCGCTCCGACAACGGCTCTAACGGACACCCGCGGCGAGTGCATCTATTCTGCCTGCCCCCATTACAACAAATGCTTCATCGAAGCCACCATCCGGCGGGCGCGGCGCGCCGAAATCGTCGTCGCCAACCACGCATTGGTCATGGTCCAGGCGGCCTTCGGCGGCGACGAAGCTTATCTGCCCAGCCGCTATGTCTTCGACGAGGGACACCATCTCTTCGACACCGCCGACGGCGTCTTCTCGGCGCATCTGAGCGGAATGGAGACGGCGGATCTCAGGCGCTGGCTTGTCGGCGCCGAAAAAGGCAGCCGGACCCGCTCGCCGGGGCTTGAAAAGCGCATTGAAGGCCTGGTGGCGGGTAGCGGAGCGGCGGCCTTGCACGAGGTCTTGCTGGCGGCGCGCGCCCTGCCGGGCGCCGGCTGGCGCCAACGCCTTGCCGAGGACAGGCCAACGGGACCGGCGGAGACTTTCCTCGCCCGTGTCCGCCAACAGGTCTACGCCCGCAAGCATGGAGGCGAAAGCCCTTACAGCCTGGAAACCGGCTCGCGGCCAGCCGTTCCCGGCCTGCTTGCGGCGGCGGCGGAACTGGCGGCGGCGCTGGCCCGGCTGGACAAGCCCCTGGCCGCCCTCATCGAGGCCCTCGCCGATCTCCTTGATGCCGAGGCCGGCGACCTGGACAGCGCCGCCCGTTCGCGCATCGAAGCCAGCTGCCGCGGTCTGGAAAGGCGGGGTCTCCAACAGCCGCGGGCTTGGCGTGCCATGCTCGAGTCCCTGGAAGGGCCGACGCCGAGCGAGTTCGTCGACTGGTTCGGCGTCGAGCGCGCCGACGGGCGCGACATCGACGTCGGCTTTTACCGCCACTGGATCGATCCTGCTCGTCCCTTCGCCGAGATCGTCGTCCAACCGGCACACGGGTTGCTGGTGACTTCGGCGACTCTCCGCGACAACTCCGGCGACAAGGATTCCGATTGGGGCGGCGCCGAGATGCGCACCGGCGCGCGCCATCTCGCCGCTTCGCCGGTCAAGGCCATGGTGCCCTCGCCTTTCGACTACGCCGGCCTGACCCGGATCATCGTGGTGACCGACGTCGAGCGGGACAATGTCTGCCAGGTCGCGGCCGCTTACCGGGAACTGTTCCTGGCGGCGGGTGGCGGGGCATTGGGGCTGTTCACCGCCATTGTCCGCCTGCGGCGGGTCTACGGCCACATCGCCGGCCCCCTCGAGGCGGCGGGATTGTCCCTGCTGGCCCAACATGTGGACGGTCTCGACACCGGGACGCTGATCGATATTTTCCGCGCCGAGGAGGACGCTTGTCTTTTGGGCACCGACGCCGTCCGCGACGGCATCGACGTGCCGGGCCGCAGTTTGCGGCTGATCGTTTTCGAGAGAGTGCCTTGGCCGCGCCCGGATATTCTGCATCGCTCGCGAAGGCAGGCCTTCGGCGGCCGCGGTTACGACGACATGCTGACCCGCCTCAGGCTCAAGCAGGCTTATGGGCGGCTGGTGCGGCGCGCCGACGACCGCGGGGTTTTCGTTTTGCTCGATCGGGGCCTGCCCTCGCGGCTGGCTGGCGCTTTTCCCGAGGATGTGGCGGTCCGCCGTCTTGGCCTTGCCGAAGCGGTGGTCGAGACAAGGGGATTCCTGGCCGCCGGCGGATGATCCGCTGGCCGTGCCGCTGCTTTCACCTGAACGCCAAAAAAAAGGCCGCATCCATCGGATGCGGCCCTGGCAAGTGATTTGGCTTGTCTCGGCCGACGATCTAGAAACCGCCCATGCCGCCCATGTCGCCCATGCCGCCTCCCGGCATCATGGGCGGAGTATCTTTCCTCTCCGGCTTCTCGGCGACCATGGCCTCGGTGGTGACCAGCAAGCCGGCGATGGAAGCGGCATCTTGAAGCGCCGTGCGGACCACCTTGGTGGGATCGAGCACGCCGGCGGCGACCATGTCGGTGTATTTGCCGGTCTGGGCGTTGAAGCCGAAAGTCAATTTTTTGTTTTCCAAAAGCTTGCCGGCGACGACGGCGCCGTCTTCGCCGGCGTTCTCGGCGATCTGCCGGGTCGGGATCTGAAGGGAGCGGCGGATGATATCGACGCCGACCCTTTGGTCGTCGTTGTTGAATTTGACCTTTTCGAGCGCCCTGGCGGCGTAAAGCAGGGCCACGCCGCCGCCGGCGACGACGCCTTCCTCGACCGCCGCGCGGGTGGCGTGAAGGGCATCGTCGACACGGTCCTTCTTTTCCTTGACTTCGGTTTCGGTGGCGCCGCCGACGCGAAGAACGGCGACCCCGCCGGCCAGCTTGGCCAGCCGTTCCTGCAATTTCTCGCGGTCATAGTCGGAACTGGTTTCCTCGATCTGCGCCCGGATCTGGTTGCAGCGGGCCTGAATGACGGACTTCTTGCCGGCCCCCTCGATGATCGTCGTTTCCTCCTTGGTGATATGTACCTTTTTGGCGGTTCCCAGCATATCGAGGGTGACGTTTTCGAGTTTGATACCCAAATCCTCGCTGATGACTTGGCCGGAGGTCAGAATGGCGATGTCTTCGAGCATGGCTTTGCGGCGGTCGCCGAAACCTGGCGCTTTCACCGCCGCCACCTTGAGGCCGCCGCGCAATTTGTTGACCACCAGGGTGGCCAGGGCATCGCCTTCGATATCCTCGGCGATGACCAGAAGCGGACGCCCCGACTGCACCACCGTCTCGAGCACGGGAAGCAGAGGCTGCAGGCCGGTCAGCTTTTTCTCGTGGACGAGGACGAAGGGTTCCTCCATTTCACAAGACATCTTTTCGGCGTTGGTGATGAAATAGGGCGAAGTATAACCGCGGTCGAACTGCATGCCTTCGACCACGTCGAGTTCGGTATCCAGGCCTTTCGCCTCTTCGACCGTGATCACGCCTTCATTGCCGACTTTCTCCATGGCTTGGGCGATGAAATCGCCGATTTCGCTTTCGCCGTTGGCCGAGATGGTGCCAACCTGGGCGATCTCGGCGCTGGTCGAGACCTTTTTGGAGCGTTTGCGCAACTCCTCGACTACCGCCGCGACCGCAAGGTCGATGCCGCGTTTCAGATCCATGGGGTTCATGCCGGCGGCCACCGCCTTGGAGCCCTCGCGGACGATGGACTGGGCTAGAATGGTCGCCGTGGTGGTGCCGTCTCCGGCCTCGTCGGAGGTCTTGGTCGCGACTTCGCGTAGCATCTGCGCGCCCATGTTCTCGAACTTGTCCGAGAGCTCGATTTCCTTGGCCACGGTCACCCCGTCCTTGGAAATGCGCGGAGCACCGAAAGCCTTGTCGAGAACCACGTTACGCCCTTTAGGGCCCAATGTCACCTTCACCGCATCGGCCAGAATGTCGACGCCGGCAAGCAATTGCGTGCGCGCTTCGGCACCGAATTTAACCTCTTTTGCTGCCATTTTCCTTAATCCTTATCCCTTGGGCCAAGCCTATCTCTTTTTTTTCTTGCCGCCATCTTCGATGACGCCGAGAAGATCCGATTCCTTCATGATCAACAGCTCCTCACCGTCGACCTTGACTTCCGTGCCTGACCATTTGCCGAACAAAATCCGGTCGCCGGATTTGACTTCGAGCGGCACGATGGAGCCGTCGTCACGGCGGCTGCCGCTTCCGGCGGCGACGATTTCGCCTTCCATGGGCTTTTCCTGCGCGGTGTCGGGGATGATGACTCCGCCCGCCGATTTTTGCTCTTGTTCGATGCGCCTGACCAGCACACGATCATGCAGCGGCCTGAATTTCATCTTGCATCCTCCATCAATAGGCTGAAAAATATAGAAAGAAAGGAGTTTGTTAGCACTCCGACGAAGCAAGTGCCAAGGATTTAGTCGTCCGATCGTCTCCTGTCAAGCGGTCATTGAAAGGGGCTTTCGAGGGCCGGAAAAATGGCGTGGATATGCTTTGTGGCCGGCCTGTGATATGGTGCGTTCAATAATCCCGAAAAGGTGAGGTCGGCGGGCATGGAACAGTCGGAATCCCCTGAACAGGCGAAGGAATTCGCGCGATCGGCCCTGTCTTTGATGATTGCCAAGAAAATTGCCGCAAATCCCAATAATTTCACCGTCTGGTTTCATTATTTCTCGAACAAATATCCCGATCTGCGCCGGACTCTGGATATCCTGCTCAGCAATGACCAGGAGTTCACGGCATCCCGCAATGCCGAGATTTTCGAGAAGTTCTTCACCTTCGACGGGGAAAGAACCGCCATCGACGGGGAAAGAACCGCCTTCGACGGGGAAAAAGCCGCCATTTCCGAAGCCGCCGGCAATATTGAAATGGAGCTGGTGGAGGTTCTCAAATATTTGGGCTTGGCCGGTGATGGCGCCGCCGAGTATGGAAAAGTGCTGGAAGCTTTCTCCGGCGAGATTGCCGAGCAGAAGGGCGAGGGCGAACTTAAGTCATTGGTCACCAGCATTCTCTCCTCGACCCGGGACATGGAGGCACGCAACAAAAAACTTGAAGTCAAGCTCAACGCTTCGTCGACGGAGGTCCGCCAACTCAGGGATGACCTGGAAGGTATGCGCGTTGAGGCGATGACCGATGCCTTGACCGGCATTGCCAGCCGCAAACTGTTCGACCTCGAACTCAAGCGGGCGGCCATGGAGGCCATGGAACAGGGCGAGGAACTCTGCCTGCTCATGCTGGATATCGACCGTTTCAAAAAATTCAACGATCGATACGGCCACCTGGTCGGCGATCAAGTCCTCAAACTGCTTGGCGCGACGCTCACCCAGTGCGTCAAGGGACAGGACACGGCGGTCCGCTACGGTGGCGAGGAATTCTGCGTCATCCTGCCGGGCACGGGACCCAAGGATGCCGTGAAATTGGCCGAGAAGATTCGCCAACGGGTGAGTGGCAAGAAGGTGATCAGCCGCAAAACCGGCGAGGATTTAGGCAAAATTACCATTTCCATCGGTGTCGGGGCGTTTGATTTCGGGGAGCCCCTGAGCCAGTTTATTGCCCGCTCCGACGGCGCTCTTTATACGGCCAAGCGCACCGGGCGCGACCGGGTCGTCTCTCAAGACGAGGTCCAGGACAAGGAATTGGCGTTCGGCTCTTAGAGCGCATCGGGATTGAATGAAATCATTTAATCCCGATGCGCTCTAATTGTGGCGAGAGCCGCGATCCGCCGCGACGGCGGGCGGGGCCTTGGCGCCCGCCTCGACATGACATGCTATCGGAACATCCTTAAACGGCCCGCGTCATGACCCGTTCGCGCAACATACTGAGCCGCTTTATGCCGCGGTTGCGGAAAATCGTCGGCAACGAGCAATTGATCCTGTCGATCCTGGCCCTTGCCGTCGGCGCCGCCGGCGGCGGCGCGGTGATTCTGTTCCGCCAAGGGATCGCCCAAGTGCAAAACCTTTTTTACGGTTCCACTGGCGAAGGCCTTTTCGTTTACGCCCAGACCCTGCCTTGGTGGCGGATTTTGCTGGCTCCGACGCTCGGCGGATTGTTGATCGGGCTGCTGATTTATTACTTTTTACCTGACCGGCGGCCGCAAGGCGTCGCCGATGTTATCGAAGCCGGCGCCCTTCGCGGCGGGCGCATGTCGGCGACGACGGGTCTCAAGGCGGCGGTGATCAACGCCGTTTCCATCGGTGTCGGGGCTTCCGTCGGCCGCGAGGGACCGGCGGTGCATTTAGGCGCCTCTCTCGGCGGCTGGCTGGCCAAAAAGCTGCGTTTGAGGCGCGCCCATTCGCGCACTCTCCTCGGCTGCGGAGTCGCTTGCGCCGTGGCGGCGTCGTTCAATGCCCCCATCGCCGGCGCCCTTTTCGCCAGCGAGGTGGTGGTCGGTCACTACGCATTGAGCGCTTTCGCCCCCATCGTCATCGCCAGCGTCACCGGAACGGCGATTTCCAACGTCTATTTCGGCGATTTCCCGGCCTTCATGGTTGCCGAGCATTCGATCGCCTCGTTCTGGGAGTTTCCCGCCTTCGCCGGACTGGGCCTGCTCGCCGGCCTCCTCGCCATGGCTTTCATGCGGGGGACCGTGCTGGCGGAGAATGTCGCCGGCAAGATACCGTTGCCGCCGTGGATCAGGCCGGCGGCGGGAGGAGCGATGGTGGGAATCCTGGCGCTGATGGTACCGCAAGTGCTGGGGGTTGGATACGGCGCCACCGACGCGGCGCTCCAGGTTTCTTTTTCACTGGCCCTGTTGATCGCCGTCGGCGTCGCCAAGATCGTCGCCACCGCCATCAGCTTGGGTTTTGGTTTCGGCGGCGGCGTGTTCAGCCCGTCGCTGGTCATCGGCGCCATGCTGGGCGGCGCTTATGGCATCGTCGTCGCCGGCCTGTCTCCGGAACTGTCGTCGGGCCCCGGCGCCTACACCATCGTCGGCATGGGGGCGATGGCGGCGGCGGTGCTCGGCGCGCCGATCTCGACGACGTTGATTGTCTTCGAAATGACCGGCGATTACGACATCACCATGGCGGTGATGGTGGCCGTTGTTTTCGCCTCGCTCGTCACCCGCGATTTCCACGGCGGCTCCTTCTTCGCCTGGCAACTGGAGCGGCGTGGATTGGATCTCAAGGGCGGCTTCGAATCGACGTTGCTGAGGACGCTCGGCGTGCGTCAGGTGATGTCGCTGGTCAGTGAACTGGTGACCCGCGACGTCGGCCTCGGGGACTTGCGGGAGATGCTGCAACAATCCAAGCGTGGCGAACTTTTCGTGATCCGCGACAATGGCGAGCTGTTCGGCACCATCACCCTCGCCGATTTGAGCGAGGTGGCTTTCGACCCGACCGTCGACGACCTGATCAAAGCCGGCGACGTCGCCCGCCCGCGCCCGCCCGTGCTGTCCGCCGCCGACGATCTCGAAGCGGCGTTGAAGCTCATGCGCGATACCGGCGAAAGTTACATCGCCGTGGTCGAGGACAAGGAGTCGATGCTGTTTCTCGGCGGCATCGACGAACGCGACGTCATGAGCGCCTACAACCGGGCGCTTCTGGAACGCCGGCGCGAAGAGCTCGGCGGCTGAGAGGGACCCCTCTCCCATGTCCGATCCCTTCGAACTCGCCGACGCGCCGCCACCCGTTTCCGGCGGCGGCGCGCCCATCGGCGAAAGCCACCTCGAAAACTTGAACGATTCCCAGCTTGCCGCCGTCGAGGCCATGGAAGGTCCGCTGCTGATGCTGGCCGGCGCCGGCACCGGCAAGACCAGGACCTTGACGACGCGGCTTGCCCATATCCTGATGCGCGGCAAGGCCCGCCCCTGGCAAGTGTTGGCGGTGACCTTCACCAACAAGGCGGCGCGGGAGATGCGGCAAAAGGTGGCGGCGCTTTTACGCCAACCGGTGGAGGGCTGGTGGATCTCCACCTTCCACGCCATCGGCGCCCGTATCTTAAGAGCCCATGCCGAGGGCGTCGGCCTCAAGGCCAATTTCACCATTCTCGACGAAGACGACCAGGCGAGGTTGATCAAACAGCTCCTCGCCGGCCGCGGCATCGACGGCAAACGCTGGCCCGCCCGCGTCGTTCTCGCCGTCATCCAGCGTTGGAAAGACAAGGGGCTGACGGCGGACAAGGTGTCGGAGGCGGAAGCCGCCGATGTCGCCGATGGGCTGGGCCGCGAACTCTACGCCGAATACCAGGAGCGCCTGCGCGTCCTTAACGCCGCCGATTTCGGCGATCTCCTGTTGCACTGTCTGACCCTCTTTCAGGCGCGGCCGGAGGTTTTGCGAACCTACCAGCGGCAGTTCCGTTACATCCTGGTCGACGAATATCAGGACACCAACATCGCCCAGTACCTCTGGCTCAGGCTCCTCGCGCAAGAACATCGGAACATTTGCTGCGTCGGCGACGACGACCAGAGCATCTATTCCTGGCGCGGTGCCGAGGTCGGCAACATCCTGCGCTTCGAGGCCGACTTTCCCGGCGCCACCGTCATCCGCTTGGAACGCAACTACCGCTCGACGCCGCGCATCCTGGCGGCGGCCTCCGGCCTGATCGCCCACAACAAAGGCAGGCTCGGCAAGACGCTTTGGTCCAACTTGGACGAGGGCGAGAAAGTGCGCGTTGTGGGAGTCTGGGACAGCCAAGAGGAGGCCCGGATCGTAATCGATGAGATCGAGGCCCTGCAAGGCAAGGGCGAGGCGTTGAACGAGATCGCCGTCCTCGTCCGCGCCGGCTTCCAGACCCGCGAGTTCGAGGAACGCTTGATCGCCCTGGCCATTCCCTACCGGGTCATCGGCGGCCCCCGTTTCTATGAACGCCAGGAAATCCGCGATGCCGTCGCCTACCTGCGGGTCATCGTCCAACCCGACGACGACCTGGCTTTCGAGCGCATCGTCAACCAGCCGAAACGGGGGCTCGGTCCGGCGACCCTGCGGACGCCGCGCGAGCTGGCCCGCCGGCAAGGGATTTCGTTGATCGCCGCGACCCGGCGATTGCTGGCAACCGACGAGCTGAAACCGCGGGCGAGAAATACGCTGGCCGGGTTGCTGGGGGATTTCGACCGCTGGCGCGGTCTCCAGGGCAGCTTGGCGCACCCGGCGCTGGTCGAAACGGTGCTGGACGAATCCGGCTACGCCGGCATGTGGCGGCAGAGCCAAACCCCGGACGCGCCGGGGCGCTTGGAGAACCTCAAGGAACTGGTGGCGGCGGTGGCCGAATTCGGCGGCCTTGGCGATTTCCTCGAACACATCGGCCTGGTCATGGAAAACGAGGAGTCCCCCGACCAGGAGAAGATGACCCTGATGACCCTGCACGGCGCCAAGGGCCTGGAATTCGACACCGTCTTCCTGCCCGGCTGGGAGGAAGGCCTGTTCCCCCATCAGCGGGCTCTCGAACAGGGCGGCGCCGAGGCCCTCGAGGAAGAACGCCGCCTGGCCTACGTCGGGCTGACGCGGGCCCGTTCGAGGGCGATCATTTGCTTCGCCGCCAGCCGCCGCGTCCACGGCAAATGGCAGAGCGCCATGCCGTCGCAATTCATCGACGAACTGCCGGCCGAACAGATCGATTTCGTGGCCCGCCCGGGACTCTACCGCGGCGGCGGAAAATTCACCGTTTCCGCCCGCCGCCGCCGCGTCCAAGCCGGCCAGCGGGATGCTTCGCGTCAGTCGTCTGGCCTGGCATCGGGCCTGACATCGGGCCTGACATCGGGCCAACGGGTCTTCCACCAGAAGTTCGGCTACGGCCGCGTCATCGCCGCCGTCGGCGACAAGCTGGAAATCGCCTTCGACAAGGCCGGAATCAAAAAGGTGATGGCGAGCTACGTCAAGGTCGTGTGAGGGGGCCGATTGGTCACCATCTCCGGGATGACGCGGACCGTTCGTTTGCCCTTGACGGAATGCATTCGGCCATTTATTTCAAGGCCGATTGTGGTGATTTGCTGACCGGCTTGCGGCCACGGAAAACAACCCGCTAAAAGGTTCGAGCTCGTTGATCAAGCCCTGGCCCGAAGCGGTCGGGGTTTTTTTTGTTGTTCGGCATCATCGAACCTAAGGAGAAAGCATCATGGGCGACATGAATGCCAAGGAATCCACTTGGCGACAAGCGACAAAGCTCGTTCGCGGCGGCACCGCGCGTTCCCCTTTCGCCGAGACCAGCGAAGGCATCTTCATGACCTCGGGCTACGTGTACGACACCGCCGAGCAAGCGCAACGCGCCTTCAAGGGAGAGGAAAAACGGTTCATCTATTCCCGCTACGCCAACCCCACCGTCGCCATGTTCGAGAGGCGTTTGGCGATGCTGGAAGGGGCGGAGCTGTGCTTCGGAACGGCCAGCGGCATGGCCGCCGTCTTCTCCTCGCTGGCCTGCCAGCTGAAGGCCGGCGACCGGGTGGTGGCATCGCGGGCGTTGTTCGGCGCGTGCCACTACATCGTCACCGAAGTGCTGCCCGCTTTTGGCGTCGAAACGGAACTGGTCGATGGCACCGATCTCGATCAATGGCAAAAAGCCCTCGGCCAAAAAACCGACGCCGTGTTCCTGGAGACGCCATCGAACCCGGCGCTCGAAATCATCGACTTGGCGGCGGTCGCGAAGCTGGCTCATGCCGCCAGCGCCCGCCTTGTCGTCGACAACGTCTTCGCCACGCCGCTCCTGCAAAAACCTTTCGAGTACGGCGCCGACATCGTCGTCTATTCCGCCACCAAGCACATCGACGGTCAGGGACGCTGTCTGGGCGGGGCCATCCTCACCAACGACGCGGAGTTCTTCAATGACCGGTTGATCCCCTTCGTCCGCAATACCGGCCCGGCGCTGAGCCCGTTCAATGCTTGGTTGCTGCTTAAGGGGCTCGAAACCCTTGAATTGCGCGTCCGCCGTCATTGCACCAACACCCACGCCGTCGCCGAATTCCTGAGCCGCCGGGACGGCATATCCCGGGTCCTCTATCCGGGGCTCGAGAGCCATCCCCAGCACGATCTCGCCATCAAGCAGATGGCCGATGGCGGCACCATCGTCGCCTTCGACCTCGAAGGCGGCAAGGAGGCGGCATTCGGATTCCTCAACGCCCTCAAGCTGATCGATATTTCCAACAACCTGGGCGACGCCAAAAGCCTGATCACCCATCCGGCGACGACCACGCACCATCGTCTGCAACCGGAGGAACGGGCGCGCATGGGCATAGGCGACGGCCTGGTGCGCCTGTCGGTGGGCCTGGAGGACCCGGAAGACGTGAAGGAGGACCTGGACCAGGCCCTCAAGGCGGCCCGGGGCTGACCGTCCCGCCAGGGATTGCCTGGATCGCACGATTTTGTTATTTGGCTTGCCGTCAAGCGGAGGTTAAGAAATCATTTGTTTTTTGGCGACAGATACCATCAGGCGAAAACCATGGCCGAAGGAATGCTGGCCGAAAAGCCGCTCATCGGACCCGGCAAGTTCGGTGACCCCGACGTCACCGCCAAAGGCGAACGGCGCGCCGTGGTGGCGCTGACCCGGCTCAAGACCCTTTGGTTCAATACCGGCAGTCTTTGCAACATCACATGCAAGAACTGTTACATGGAGTCGACTCCCCGCAACGACAGCTTGGCCTACCTCACCCTCTCCGAATTCGGCGACTACCTGGACGAAATCGGCCGCCAGAACCTCCCCACCGAGGAAATCGCCTTCACCGGCGGCGAGCCTTTCATGAACGCCGAGCTGCCGGCGATGCTGGCCGATGCCCTTGGCCGCGGCTATCGGGCGCTGGTTCTGACCAACGCCATGAAACCTTTGCTCAACAAGCGCGACCGACTTTTGGCCTTGCAAAAGCGTCATGACGGGAAACTGACGCTGAGGGTGTCGATTGATCATTACACCCGCGCCAAGCACGAAGCCATCCGCGGCGAAGGCTCCTGGGAGCCGATGTTGGCGGGATTGCAATGGCTGGCCGAAAACGGCTTCGGCCTGGCCGTGGCGGGACGCGCCTGCTGGAATGAATCCGATATTGAGACCCGGGTCGGCTACGCCGCCCTGTTCGCCGGCGGCAACATTCCGGTGGACGCCGCCGACCCGGCGAAACTTGTCCTCTTTCCGGAGTTGGGCGGCCAGCTGGATGTCCCCGAGATCACCGTCCATTGCTGGGACATTCTGGGGGTGGCGCCTTCGAGCATGATGTGCGCGACCTCGCGCATGGTGATCAAACGCAAGGGCGCCGAACGGCCGGCCGTCGTCCCTTGCACATTGTTGCCTTACGATCCTCAATTCGACCTCGGCAACGACCTGGCGGGCTCGGCGAGGACGGTGAAGCTCAACCATCCCCACTGCGCCACGTTTTGCGTCCTCGGCGGGGCCTCGTGCGGCGGCGAATAAGCGCCGCCACCCGGTCATTCCTTCTCCGTTTTCTCGATTCCCTCCGGCTCGCCGACGACGACGACGCTCAGCGCCTCGGCGTCGAGAAGCCGCCGTGCCAGCCGATTGACCCGAGGGAGCTCCACCGCGTCGATGTAGCCGTTGCGCTTGTCCAGATAATCGATGCCGAGATCGTCCAGCCGCATGCCGACGAGCATCGAGGCGATGCGGCCGCTCGACGTGAAGCGAAGCGGGAACGAGCCGGTGAGATAGGCCTTGGCGTCGGTGAGTTCCTCGCCGCTGACGCCGGCCTCGGCCAGGCGCCGCCATTCCCGGCGCAGGACCTTCAGGGTCTCGCCGACGCGGGCGTTGGCGGTGCCGGCGGCGCCGACGATCAGGGCCGAATGGTCGAGGGGGTACAGTTGGCTGTAAACGGAATAGGCCAAGCCGCGTTTTTCCCGCACCTCTTGGTAAAGGCGCGACGACTGGCTGCCGCCGCCCAGGATGTAGTTCATCACGTAAGCGGCATAGAAATCCGGATGGTCCCGTTTGATCCCCCGGTGGCCGAAGACGATGGCGCTTTGCGGCACCGGCATGTCGACAACCATGGTTTGGCCCTTCGCCTTCACCCGGACTTCCGGCACCGGCGGCGTCTCGGCCTCCGCCGGCAGGCCGCCGAAAGCGGCATCGAGAAGCGGCGCCAATTCGGCCGCCGTGATGTTCCCGACGACGCCGACGACCAGGTTGTCCACGGCCAGCCTTTTACGCATGAACTCCTTGATGTCGTCGGCGGTCACGGCGGCGACGCTTTCAAGAGTTCCTTCCGGCGGGCGGCCGTAAGGGTGATCGGGAAAAAGGTTTTCCAGGAGCTTACGGTAGGCGACGGTGTCGGGGTCCTGCGATAGGCGGCGCAATCGCGCCATGATCTGGCTGCGAATGCGCGAGACCGGCTCGGCGTCGAAACGTGGTTTTGTCAAGGCCAGGCCCAGGAGTTCGAACGCCTGGTCCCTGTTTTCGGTCAACGTCTTCAGATAGCCCTTGAAGGTATCGCGCCCGACGTCGAAACCGAGCCTGATCGACAGTTCGTCGAGACGCCTCTGGAACGCTTGGCTGTCCAGCTCGCCCGCCCCCTCGTCAAGCAGCGACGAGACCATATTGGCCAAGCCTTCCTTGCCGGCGGGGTCGGCGGCGGCGCCGACCTCGAAGGCGACGCGGACGGTGATGATGGGGTTGGTATGCTCTTCGACCAGCCAGGCTTCCATTTCCCCCGGACCGGCCACGCGAACGACCTCGATGGCCGCGGCCGGAAGGGCGGCGGCGAGCAGCGGCGCCGCAACGGCCGCCGCCGCGGCGACCTCTCTGAAGGCCTTTGTCCAATGGTGCCTTGGCGGCGCAAGGTCAAGCACCGGCATGAAGGGGTTATTTTGCAAGATGAATTTTCCGTCCATCATCATCGGCTTTTTCGGGCAGCAGCAGGGCGGTCACCGAACGGTCCCTCGTGATGACCATCCCGAGGGCGGCGTTGATTTCATCCACCGTCACCGCGCCGATGCGTTGCGGCCAGGATTCGACGTCCTCGACGCCAAGCCCCGCGGCCAGCGCCGCGCCCAACACCTGGGCGCCGGCGCGGATGGAATCGCGGGCATAGACGGCCTCGGCGCGAAGGTGCCGTTTGGCCCGCGACGCTTCATCCAGGCTGACGCCCTTTTCCAGGTATTCCCCCACCTCTTCCTCAACGGCCATCTCCAAGGCCGCCATGGCAACGCCGGGCCTGGGGCTGGCGTAAAGGACGAAACGGGCCGGTCCCAATCCGTCCGGCTCATAAGAGGCGCCGGCGGAAACCGCCAGTTTCCGCTCGACCACCAATGACCGGTAGAGGGGACTGGTGGCGCCGCCGCCCAAAACCTCGGCCAGCACCTGCAAAGCATGGGCTTGGCCGCTGTCGCCGCCGCCGGCAAGGCCAAAAAGATAACTGGGAGCCAGGAACTGGCGGCTCCAGGACGGCTGGCGAACGCGGGCGTTTCTCAAGACCACGCGGCGCTCCGCGCCGTGGGGCGGTTCGTCGGGACGGAGCCGGGCGGCGCGCCGGCGAGCCCCCGTAAAGGCCGGCGGGATGAGACCGTAAGTCCTTTCGGCCAATGGTTTGAGCTCATCGGCGGTGATGTCGCCGGCGACCACGAGGACGGCGTTGTCGGGCCCATACCAGCGTTTATAAAAGCCGAGGATGTCCTTGAGCGTCAGTTCCCTGATCTCGTGATCCCAGCCAATAACGGGCTTGCGGTAAGGGTGGTTGAGATAAAGCGCGGCGCTGACGTGCTCTCTTAATATGGCGGCGGGATTATTGTCGGTGCGCAGCCGGCGCTCCTCGAGAATGACCAATCTTTCCGGCTCGATCACTTTTTCCGTAAGTACCAGATTGGTCATGCGATCGGCCTCCATTTGCATGACCATTTGCAGCCGCTCCACCGCCACGGTCTGGTAGTAGGCCGTGTAATCGTGAGACGTGAAGGCGTTTTCGCGGCCGCCGTTGCGGGCGACGATCCTGGAGAACTCCCCCGGAGCGAGTTTTTTGGTGCCCTTGAACATCAGATGTTCGAGGAAGTGGGCGATGCCCGACTTGCCGGCGGGCTCGTCCGCCGCCCCGACCTTGTACCAGACCATGTGGGTGACCACGGGAATCCGGTGGTTGGGCACGACCACCACCTGCATGCCGTTGGCCAGGACGAAGGTCTCGGGATTGAACATACCGGCCAGCGCCCAACCCCCTCGCGGCGGCGCCGGAAGCAACAGCGCCGCCGTGAAAACCGCCAGCCCCAGAGTTCGCAGTCTCCTTCTCATCGTTGTCCCGCGGCTCTCATGAAATTGTTATCCCGGCCATGCGGAAGGCTTGCCCATTCAACATAAAGACACCAAGACAACAACATCGAAGAAAGTTTTTTCATCAAATCTGGAGTTGCCCCGGATTGGGGTGGCATCGCAAGCGGTCGCTTCCGAGCCGCGCTTGGCGCCCTAAATTTGCGGCCGTGACTTGATCAAGGCGAGAAATTTCTGCGCCGATCCGGCATTCAGCAATGCCATCGCGCAGCCCAGCGGACGGTCTTCCCTGGCTTTTTCACGGCCGTCCGGACAGGCCGATTTCGGCAGGGCACCGGGCAGGTCGGCCTCGCGGCGGCTTTTTTCGCCGTCTACGTCACCCACGATCAGCAAGAAGCGATGTCCCTTGCCGATCTGCTTCAGCATCGGCAACATGCATTTCATTCCCCCCGAGGAGTAATACCAAGCTGCGTTCATTCGCCGGCGGCGCGCCAATTTTCCTTGTCCTCTCGGGTCACGGGATGCTCCAATTTATCCAGCATTTCCATCGGCACCACCTGCCAAAAGGAATCCCTTTCCAACTCCCAATCGTTGAGCAGGCGATAGGCGAAGCGGGAATGGGTGCGCCGGACATGCTGGCCGATGAGTACCTTGACCACGTCTTCCCAATATTGCGTCTCGATACGTAAATGAATGACACTGTCCGGGTTGACCTTGAGCGGGAAAACGTTCTCGGGGTCATGGACGAAGGCCATGCCGCCGGTCATGCCAGCGGCGAAATTGGCGCCGACGGGGCCGAGGATGACGGCAACGCCGTTGGTCATGTATTCACAGCCGTTGGAGCCGCATCCCTCGACCACCGCCTGGGCTCCCGAGTTGCGGACGCAAAAACGATCGCCGGCCTGGCCGGCGGCGAACAGCTTGCCGGCCGTGGCGCCATAGAGCACGGTATTGCCGATGATGACGTTTTTATAGCTTTCCAAGGCGCTGGGCAGGGGCGGGCGCAAGACGATGATGCCTCCCGACAGGCCCTTGCCGACATAATCGTTGGCGTCGCCGTGAACCTCCAAGGTCATCCCCTGGACGGCGAAGGCGCCGAGCGACTGTCCGGCCGAGCCGCGCAGCCGAATGGTGAAATGATCCGGATCCAGGCCCTTCATTCCGTAGCGCCGGGTGATCAGCGAGCTGACGCGCGCGCCGACGGCGCGGTGGGTGTTGCGCACCGAGTAAGTGAGCTGCATCTTTTCACCAGCGTCGAGCAGGTGCTTGGCGTCATCGATCATGCGGGCGTCCAGGGTGTCCGGCACTTCGTTGCGGCCTTCCAGGGTGCACCGGGCGGGGAAGGGGCCGGGATCGGATTTAACCAGCAGCGGGTTCAAGTCCAGATCGTCAAGATGGGCGGCGCCGCGGCTGACCTGCATCAGCAAGTCGGTTCTGCCGATGATCTCGTCGAACGATGTGACGCCGAGCGAGGCCAGGATCTCCGATGCCTCCTCGGCCAGGAAAGTAAAGAGATTCACCACCTTTTCCGGGGTCCCCGTGAATTTCTCGCGGAGGTCGGGATTTTGCGTGCAGATCCCAACCGGGCAGGTATTGGAGTGACACTGGCGGACCATGATGCAGCCCATGGCGATCAGGGAGGTGGTGCCGATCCCGAACTCCTCGGCTCCCAACATGGCGGCGATGACGATGTCGCGGCCGGTCTTCAGGCCGCCGTCGACGCGCAGTTTGACGTTGTGTCTGAGGCGGTTGAGGGTCAGCACCTGATGGACCTCGCTCAAGCCCATTTCCCACGGCAGTCCAGCGTATTTGATGCTGCTTTGGGGACTGGCGCCGGTGCCGCCGTCGTGGCCGGAAATCAAAATGACATCCGCCTTCGCCTTGGCGACGCCGGCGGCGATGGTGCCGACGCCGGCCCGCGCCACCAGCTTGACGCAGACCGAAGCGTCCGGGTTGATCTGCTTGAGGTCGTAAATGAGCTGGGCCAGATCCTCGATGGAATAGATATCATGATGAGGTGGCGGTGAAATCAGTGTCACCCCCGGCGTCGACATTCGCAAGGCGGCGATCAGCTCCGTCACCTTGCGGCCAGGCAATTGCCCGCCTTCGCCCGGTTTCGCTCCCTGCGCCATCTTGATCTCGATCTCGTGGCAGTTGTTGAGATATTCGGCGGTGACTCCGAAACGGCCCGACGCCACTTGCTTGATCGCCGAGGAGGCGTTGTCGCCGTTGGCGCGCCGTTTGTAGCGGGCCGGGTCCTCGCCGCCTTCGCCGGAAGCGGATTTGGCGCCGATCCGGTTCATGGCGATGCTAAGGGTCTCATGCGCCTCCGGACTGAGGGCGCCCAAAGAAATGGCCGGGGAGACCAGACGCTTGCGGATGGCGGTAATCGATTCCATTTCGTCGGCCGAAACGGGCGGGTTGGCCGATTTGAAATCAAGAAGATCCCTGAGGTAGATGGGCGGCAAGTCGCTAATTCCCTCGCTGTAACGCTTATAGATGGTATAGGATTCCGTATTGACCGCGTTCTGTAGGATATGAATCAGCCGCCCTTGGTGGCCGTGCGCCTCGCCGCCCGAGCGGAAACGGTAAAAGCCGCCGACCGGCAGTGGCGTCGCTTCCTCGGCGTAGGCCTTGGCGTGCATTTCGATCACCTTGCTTTCCATGCCGGAAAGCCCGATGCCGGAAATCCTCGTCGCCATGCCGGGGAAGAATTCGGCAACCAAGGCACGGGACAAACCCACGGCCTCGAAGTTGCAGCCGCCCCGATAGGAACTGATGACGCCGATGCCCATCTTCGACATGATTTTCAATAAACCCTTGTCGATGGCGGTCTTGTAATTATCCAGGCAGTCCTTGAGAGTCATTTTTCCAAACAGGCCGCGGCGGTGGCGGTCGGCGATGCTCTCCTCGGCCAGGTTGGCGTTCACCGTCGTCGCTCCGGCGCCGATGAGGACGGCAAAGTAATGCACGTCAAAGCATTCCGCCGAGCGAATGTTGAGCGAGGTGAAAGTGCGCAAGCTCTGACGCACCAAGTGGCCGTGAACCGCCCCGGTCGCCAAAATCATCGGGATCGTCGCCCGCTCCTTGCACATCGCCATGTCCGTCAGGAACAGATGGGTGACGCCGCCCCTGACCGCGTCCTCGGCCTCCCGACAGATTCGATCGAGAGCCGAACGCAAGGGTTGTGAATCGCTTGACGGATCGAAGGTGCAGTCGATCTCGCAAGCCGTCTCCCCCATATGGTTGCGCATGGCCTCGAACTCGGCATTGGAAAGCACCGGCGATTCGAGGAGCAGCAAGTTGCATTGGCTGGCCTCCTCCACGAGGATGTTGCCAAGATTCCCCAGCCGCGTCCGCAAGGTCATGACCCGGCGTTCACGTAAACTGTCGATGGGCGGATTGGTTACTTGGCTGAAGGCCTGACGGAAGAAATGGTGGAGGCCCCGATAGTTGTCGGAGAGCACCGCCAGCGGCGTGTCATCGCCCATGGAGCCGGTTGTTTCGACGCCCATTTCAACCATCGGATGGAGGATCAGTTCCAGGTCCTCCATGGTCAGGCCGAAAGCGGTCTGGCGGCGGCGCAATTGTTCCGCCGTCAACGGCGGCGACGATTTGGCCTTGTTTTTGATGAAGCTGTCTGGCCGGGTGATGTTCTTGACCCATTCGCCATAGGGCTGGCGGCCGGCTATCAGGTCCTTGATTTCCTTGTCATGGTAAAAGCGGCCCTCCAACAGGTCGATGGCGATCATGCCGCCGGGGCCGACACGGCCCTTTTCCACCACCTCCGCCTCCGGCACCTCGACCATGCCGGTCTCGGAACCGACGATCAGCAGGTCATTGTTGGTGATGGTATAGCGAAGGGGCCTCAAGCCGTTGCGGTCGAGGCCGGCAATCGCCCAACGCCCGTCGGTGGCGCAGATGGCGGCGGGCCCGTCCCATGGCTCCATGACATTGGTGCAGTACGTGAACAGGGCCTTGTGGGCCTCGGGCATGGTGGTGTTCTGATTGATGGATTCGGGGATCAACAGGGCCTCGGCCGCCGGCGCCGGGCGGCCACAACGAACCAACAGCTCGAACATCGCGTCCAAGGCCTCCGAATCCGAACTGCCGGGCTGAATGATCGGGCGGACGTCATCGATGTATTCGCCCAACACCTCGGACGCCATGCGCGGTTCGTGACTGGCCGTCCAATTGACGTTGCCGGCAAGGGTGTTGATTTCGCCGTTGTGGGCGAGCATGCGGAAGGGCTGCGCCAACCGCCATGTCGGGAAGGTATTGGTGGAATAGCGCTGGTGGTAGAGGGCGAAGTTGGAAACGAAACGCTCGTCCAGAAGGTCCGGATAGAACGCCGAAAGCTGCTCGGCCAGGAACATGCCCTTGTAAACGATCGTCCGGCAGGAAAGCGAGCAGATATAGAATTCCGAGATATTCTTGGCCAACACCTGTTGTTCGATGCGCCGGCGAATGATGTACAGATGGGTTTGGAACTGGTCGCCGCCGACGCCCAGGTTGTTGGCGATCATGATCTGCTCGATCTCGGGCCGGGTGACGTTGGCTTTTTCGCCGATGATCTCGACGTTCACGGGCACCTGCCGCCAACCGTAAATGGTGTAACCGAACCTGAGGATTTCGGTCTCGACGATACTGCGGCATTTCTCCTGGGCGCCGAGGTCGGTCTTGGGCAGGAACACCATGCCGACGGCCAGACTGCCCCTGCTCGGTTCGTGGCCGGTGCGGCGGATATGGGCCTTGAAAAAATCCTGTGGAACCTGGACGTGAATGCCGGCGCCGTCGCCGGTTTTGCCGTCGGCATCGACGGCGCCGCGGTGCCAGAGTCTTTGCAGCGCCTTGATGCCCGCGTCCACCACCTCGCGACGGGCCCGGCCGTCGATGGCGGCGACCAAACCGACGCCGCAGGATTGGTGCTCGTGGGCCGGGTCATAAAGGCCCTTTTGGGCCAACCGCCTGGCATTGGCCCGCCAGTTGCGGACAAAGGTCTCGCCGGTTTCCGGCATTGGCCGCATGCTCGGTTTCATGACGCCATGGCCAGGGATTGTCCGGCCTTGGCGCCAAGGTAACGATCGATTCCCTGGGCGGCTTGGCGGCCGTCGCGGATGGCCATGACCACCAGGGAGGCTCCGCGGATGATGTCGCCGGCGGCGAAAACCCCATCCAGATTGGTCATCTTGCTGGCGGCGTCGATGGCGATGGTCCCCCAGCTCGTTTTCCCCAGGCCGGCCTCGCCGAAGAGCCGCGGCACGTCCTCGGCTTCGAAGCCCAAGGCCTTGATCACCATATCGGTTTCGATGGTGAAACCGGAGTCTCCGATGACTTGCGGCATCTGCCGGCCGCTGGCGTCGGCGACGCCTAAATGGATCCTCTGGACGCGGATAGCGCTCACCGTCTCCTCGCCGAGGAAGGCCGCGGGCGCCGACAGCCAGACGAACTCGATTCCTTCCTCTTCGGCGTTGGCGACTTCGGTTTTCGAGCCGGGCATGTTGGCGCGGTCGCGGCGATACAGGCATTTGACCGATTTGGCGCCCTGACGAAGGGCCGTTCGCGCGCAGTCCATGGCGGTGTCGCCGCCGCCGATGACGACGACGTTTTTGCCGGCGGCGTTGAGCGTGCCGTCGTCGAAGGCGGCGACCCGCTCGCCCAGTCCCTTGCGGTTGGAAGCGATAAGATAGGCCATCGCCTGGTTGATGCCGCCCAGGCCAACGCCGGGAATAGCGATGCCGCGGGCCTTATAAACGCCGGAGGCGATGAGCACGGCGTCATGCTTATTGCGCAAATCCCCGAGGGTGGCGTCCCGCCCGATTTCAAATTCCAAGTGATAGCGAACCCCTCCGTCGGCTAGCAGCTTGGTCCGCCGTTCAACCAACGCCTTGTCCAGCTTGAAGTTGGGGATTCCGTAAATCAAAAGGCCGCCCATGCGGTCATGGCGGTCGTAAACGTCGACTTGATAGCCCTGGCGGCGCAATTGGTCGGCGGCGGCCAGGCCGGCGGGCCCGCCACCGATGATGCCGACCGAGGCGTCCCGTTCGCGGGCCGGGCGGGGAGGCTGGACCCAGCCTTTGTCCCAGGCGGTATCGGTGATGTAGCTCTCGACGGCGCCGATGGTGACGGTGTCGTGACGGGACTGTTCCAGAACGCAGGAGCCCTCGCACAAACGGTCATGGGGACAAATGCGGCCGCATATCTCGGGAAAAGTGTTGGTGGCCTGGCTGGTCTGGTAAGCTTCTTCGAGACGGCCCTCGGCGGCCAGCTGCAACCAGTCCGGAATGTTGTTCTGCAGCGGGCAATGGACTTGACAGAATGGAATGCCGCATTGTTCGCAACGGGACGACTGTTCGACGGCTTGCCGATCCTCGAAACGCCGATAAACTTCGTTGAAGTCCTGGCGCCGTTCGGGAGCGGCGCGTTTTTCGGGCATGCCTCGCTCGACATCGACGTATTGTTGCATCTTCTGGGCCATGGACAAGCTTTCGAATCGGGGATGCCGCCGACGCCAACACAAGGCGGCTCCCATGGACAACCGGCTCCGGCAGATAAGCATGGAGGAATGTGTAAATGCAAGCCCTAATAGGTCAATATGATTTACCAATTTTTCCTGAAACCGTTGTTTTGCTTGCCTTGCGGCCCCCTCGGCCGAGCAGACAAAAAGAGGGACCGATTAAAAATAGGTCCGGAATAGGACTATTTGAGGCTTGGGAAAATGCCCAAAATGCCCTATGAATATCACAAAAGTTCCAATACCTGGGGCTAAATGGATGTGTCAATTCTACATATAGTAGTTCTTGCCCTGGTTCAGGGTATCACCGAGTTCCTCCCCATCAGCTCGTATGGGCATTTGCGTTTGGTTCAAGTGTACATCGGGGTGCCGGAGCAGGGGTTGATCTTGATCGTCGCCTTGCACGTCGGCTCGCTTGGCGCGGTAATGGTCTATTTTTGGCGCGATCTATGGGCGATGGCGCTGGGGCTAGTGCAACTGGCGAAAGGCCGCGGCGGCCCCAATGCCCGGCTCGTCGTTCACGTTGCCGTCGCCACCATCCCGGTGATCTTAGGCGGGATCGCCGTCAACCACTATGATCCGCGGGGGATTCAAGGCTTGGCCGTCATCGCTTGGGCAACTTTCGGTTTCGGTATCCTCCTCTACGTTGCCGACAAAATAGGAATGACGATGCGCCGGGTCGAGCATCTGCGCCTCATCGACGCCGTCATCATCGGCTGCGCCCAATCCCTGGCCCTTGTTCCCGGCACCAGCCGCTCCGGCATCACCATGTCGGCGGCGCGTGTGCTCGGCATGGAACGGGCCGAGGCGGCAAGGTTTTCCATGCTGCTCTCGATCCCGGCCATTTTGGGGGCCGGGATTTTGAAGGCCAGGGATTTGTTCGCAATGGGCGACGTTCAGCTGAGCGCCGCCGCGCTCACGGCCGCCGGCCTGGCTTTCATCGCCGCCCTTGCCGCCATCACCGCCATGATGGCATGGCTGAAGCGCGCCACCTTCACCCCCTTCGTCGTCTACCGATTGCTGCTGGGCGGTTTCCTTTTGGTCCTCATTTACGGCTGGGCGGGATAGCGGAGCCGCATGAAAGCGGTGCTGCAAAGGGTCAAGGAGGCCGCCGTCGTCGCCAATGGAATGGCGGCGCGGAGGATCGGACGGGGACTGCTCGTTTTTCTCTGCGTTGAACGGGGCGACACGGAAACCGAGGCTGACTATTTCGCCCGCAAGATCGCCGCAATGCGGCTTTTTGGCGACGGCGAGGGACGCATCAACCTTTCCCTTCTGGACATCGGCGGCGCCGCCCTTGTCGTCAGCCAGTTCACCCTGGCGGCGCTATGGCGCAAGGGCAACCGCCCGAGCTTTTCCGGCGCCGCCGACGCCGAGACCGGCCGCCGGCTTTACGAGTCTTTCTGCGAGCGCCTGAGGAGCCGGAAGGTACCGGTAAAGACCGGCGTTTTCGGCGCCACCATGGCGGTCAGCCTGATCAACGACGGCCCGCTGACGATCTGGATGGATTCCGCCGATGGTTGAGAAGTTCCCCCTCGCCCGTCGGCCAATCTTGAAATGCTCTCGGCTATGCACACATAAATGACGCCGTAATCAGACGATAGGTTACCGCCCCGATGTTAGCTCAAGCGTCTGAAAGCAGTCGTATAGCCTTGCCCTTTGAAAGGGCGGAAACTAGCCAATTCCGGAAGTTTGCGATGCCGGTGGTTGAAGCCGTCCATAGCATCACAAGCAGACATATGTTCGTACAAAAAACATTCACGCCTTGTGGCGAATGTTATGAATGCGGCGCACGGGAAACGAAGCCTGTTATTCTGTGGAATATTTAGTCATCATGATGATTGGTTTTGAACTTGGGAAAATGCAACTGACCTCGTTTACTTGTGGGGTTCAAGATAGGTCATTGCCGATGCGCCTTCTGTTGTTTGTCACCGTCCTTGTCTTGTTTTCCTCTGGCGCCTTCCTTCCCGCAACAGCAGACGTTGCCCTCAAGTTCGGTATCTACACGGCCGACAAGCCGAGTGACGTCGTCAAGCAGTTCAGGCCCATTCTCGATGTATTGGAAAAGAAGGCCTCCGAAATCTTCGGCGAACCGGTCCGCATCCGCCTCAAAGTGACCAAGACCTATTGGGAGGGGGTCGACCTCCTGATCAAAGGAAAGGTCGACTTGGCGCGCTTCGGCCCCGCCTCTTACATCGCGGCCAAGGAAAAGGCCCCGGACATCACCATCCTCGCCTTGGAGAGCAATAAAGGGCGGAAGAGTTTCTTGGGCTTGATCTGCGTCCACGCCGACAGCCCCATCCGTTCCGTCCGCGACCTCAAGGGTAAGACCTTTGCTTTCGGCAACGAGCGCTCGACGATCGGCCGTTACCTTTCGCAGTTGTACCTGTCGGATCACGGTGTCAGAGCCTCCGATCTGGCGGGCTACGAATACCTGGGACGCCACGACACGGTGGGCATGGCGGTGGCCGCCGGAAAGTTTGCCGCCGGCGCCCTCAAGGAGAGCACCTTCAAGAAACTGGTGGCCAAGGGACATCCGCTCCGGGAGCTGGCTCGTTTCCCCAACGTTACCAAGCCGTGGATCGCGCGGACCGGCTTTCCCGAGAAACTCGCCAATGCCTTGCGCGAAGCACTTCTTGCGATCAGGGACCCGAAGGCGTTGAAGGCTCTCGGCAAGGACGGATTTGTCGAAGGCCGGGACGGCGACTACGCCGGCATCCGAAAGGCCATCCGCGACAATGCCGCTTTCCACAAATAGGCAGGGCAGCACCGATCCTGGCCGGCGGAACCATGGCCGCTGGCCCCTATGGCGGCAGATCGCCGTTGTCCTGAGCGTCAGCGTCTTCGCCGTTTCCGTTCTGGTGGGCGGGTTGGCCCCGCACATCGAGAAGGAACACCTTTCGACGACATTCCATCGCAACGCCGAAAGGGCAACGGCTCTGGTGTCGGCAACGGCGGTTGACGCGGTGATCGTCGAGGACCTTCCGGCGCTTCAGACGGTCGTCGAGCAGTCGGCGGCGGTCGACGATGACATTGCCGCTCTCAAGATCACCAATGCCGATGGGTATGTTCTGGCGGCCTGGAGCCGGAAGGCGGCAACGGAGCGGACCGATCTCATCACCACCAGCCATGAGATCGTCGTGGCCGGCCAGGCGTTCGGCACCGTCATGATCGAATGGGACACGGAAACCATGTTCCGGGACGCGGAAGACCATGTGCGCACCCAGATTTTTTTCGTCGTGGCTTCCATGCTCGGAATGACGGCGATCTTCACCCTGTTCGGACATTTGCTGGTCACCGCCTCGATCGGCAAAATCGACCGGCGGCTCAGAAGGCTGATGACGGAGAAGAAACTCGGCGAGGAAAACCTGCCGCGTTACGCGGCGCGGGAACTCCTGGACCTCAGTCTCTCGGTCACCAAGTTGGCCAAGGCCTGGGAGGCCTTGGAGGAGGCCAAGAGTGACCTGGAGCGCCGCGTTGAGGAGCGGACAGCCGAATTGAAGAACGAAATCACCGAGCGCAAACGGACGGATGAGAAAACGCTGCATCTCCAAGAGGAGCTGGCCCATGTTGACCGCTTGAGCGTGATGGGTGAGATGGCCGCCGGCTTGGCCCACGAGATCAATCAACCCCTCGCCGCCGTCGTCAACTTCGCCCAGGGTTGCGTGCACCGCCTGCGCTCGGGCAAAACCAAACCCGGCGAGCTGCTTGACGCCCTCGAACAGATTTCCGTCCAGGCCGGGCGGGCGGGTGAGATCATCCACCGCATCCGCGGCTTCATTGGCAAGGAAGAGCCGAGGATGACAAGCGTCGATGTCAACGCCGCCATTCGCGAGGCAACCGGCTTGCTGGAGTTCGAGGCGCGCGAGCACGCCGTGACGCTGAATGTGGACTTGGCCAACCCGTTGCCTAAGGTCAAGGGGAATACGATTCAAATTCAGCAGGTCGTTCTCAACCTGGCGCGCAACGGGATGGAGGCGATGAGCGAAAACGGCTCCACGCCCCGCCTGCTGACGATCCGCTCATCGGTGACGAAAAGCGGCGCCGTCGAGATCGCCGTTCACGACAACCAATACGGCGCATCCACCGAGAGCCTCGAACTTATGTTCGAATCCTTTCTCACCACCAAGACCGGCGGCTTGGGCCTGGGCCTGTCCATTTGCCGCTCGATCGTCGAGTCCCACGGCGGCCGGTTGTGGGTCACCACGGATGGCGTTAACGACACGGCCTTCCGTTTCACCTTGCCTGTCGCCTAACAGCCTGTTGACGAAGTCGTCCTCCACTGATTCAATGGCATAATCTTATTTTAGTGGGGGACGGACTGAAGAGGCTGGAAGACAGCCCCTGGAAGACGCGCGTCTGGGAGCCCAAGCGCGGCGGCTTCCGCCGCTGGCACGGGGACGGCGACTTTGGCCCATGCCAACCTGCCCTCCATACGACTTCGGGAGGCGGGATGGTTGGCAATGCCCGCCGGGCGGTCACCAACAACCGAACACGGCTCCAATCCGGGGTGGCGAAGGAGGCCTTCAAGCCGCGGGCCGAGCTATGCGAACGTTCGTTCGCTCATACCCTGGATCGGGGCGGCATGCCAAGAACCCACCTGCGCGGCCGCGAGAACGTTCGTAAGCGCTACTTGCTCCACGTCGCCGGCCACAACCTTTCATTGCTGATGCGCCAGCTCGCCGGCGCCGGCACCACGAGGGAGGCTGTGGGTCGGGCGAAGGGCGTTATTTTCGTTCTCACCGTGCCAAACCGGGCTTTTGTCTCCCTTCTGATCGTCGTGAAAGCCGACCAACCAAGTTTCCTCGTTATTGCCATCAATGGAAGCGATACCCGTTGAACGGGCCATTCGTCAACGGGCTGCTAAGGGAAGCCCCTTGTTTATTTTTTTTCCGGGAGTTTAATATTTGGCTTGGGAGGGAGGATCATGACGGCTACGGAACCGACAGTCTTCGTGGTTGACGATGATCAGGGGATGCGCGACTCCCTGCATTGGTTGATCACGTCGGTGGATATGGCTGTCGAGACTTTCGCCTCCGCCAAAGAGTTCCTGGAGGCTTGCCAGCCCAGCCAGCCTTGTTGCCTGGGCCGGTCTTGTTGTATCGTCGCCGACGTCCGCATGGCGGGGATGAGCGGACTCGACCTGCAAGAGGAACTGACGCGGCGCGGTATCGAAATTCCGGTGATCGTCATAACCGGCTATGGCGACGTTCCGATGGCCGTCCGCGCCATGAAGGCGGGCGCCTTTGATTTCATCCAAAAGCCGTTCAACGATCAGGCGTTGCTGGAAATCGTCCAGAAAGCCGTCAAACAATCCGCCGAAACCGACCGGAACCGCTTCGAACGGGATGAAATCCTAAAAATGCTCGATCTTCTGACAACGCGGGAGCGGCAGGTCTTGGACGGGATCATCGGCGACCTGGCCAACAAGGCCATCGCTCATCGGCTTGGCCTGAGCGAAAAGACCATCGAGTTTCACCGCGCCAAGGTGATGGAAAAGATGAAAGCGCAATCGCTGGTGGACTTGGTGAGAAAAGTCATGCCGGTGAGCGGATCACTGGCAGATCCTGTCCCCCCCTCAGCGAACTCTAGCTTTCATTCGGGAAAACCCTAGATTTCCTTGAGGCTAACCCTAGCCATTGACGGGAAAAACGCTGCCCCGTTTAGCGGATTCCCCAATTGTTTGGGTAATTAAATTCAGTTACCTTTGCAACCAAGGAAATCGCCCGCCGCCGACGGGGGGGCGTCACTTGGAATCAAATGAGAACTGGAAACCCAATAACCTGGGGTGGATTCGGGAGCGAAGCGCAACAACCCAAGGCGCCTGAAGACAAAGGCTGTCAACAGATATCCTGAAAAAAAGGTCTGCAAGTCCTTGATCTTCATAGTAGATAAGACGCCGGGACATAAGCCACACCTCTTATTCCAACGGGATAGCGTGTTGCACTTCGCGTCTGAATCCACTCGGGACATTTCGCCAAGGACCGGACAAAGTTCTCGGCAAAAAGTTGGTAAGGGCTCGTCACAAAATGACCGCGTCACTTCACTTCCGTCGTCATGCCCGGCCTTGAGCCGGGTATCCACGCGGTTGATGCCGAGCGCGGGGCCCGTGGATGGCCGGATCAAGTCCGGCCATGACGACGGAAGGGAGGATGGTGATTCATTTATTCTGTTACGGTCACTAACACCACTTGGAGTTTGATTTGCTCTGATCATTCCGCCGCGGACCGAGGGTAACCGGAACCGGTGAGCGTCTTTGGGTGTGGCTACCTTATCTCCGCCGGACATAACCCCAGACCGGCGATGACTGACGAGGGGGGGGGCTTAAAAGTTTACGGGGCCGGTTTCGCCGGCTCCGTAAATTTTTGGTGCTCCATTTCGCTTGCCCTTGCCAAGGCGCGTCGCCAAGCGCCCGCGTTCCGCGAGGCCGGCGGCGCCTCGCCGCCGCCGGCGGGGATCACGCAATGTTTATTGGCCACCAAGGCGGCGCCAGCTAAAATAGGCAAGGAGATTTGCGGGGGCTTCCGGCCGGGCGCCCTTGGCCCTTGCCTGGAGATGAGCGCGAAAGATGAAGGCGATGACGGATGGAGAGCCCCGGCCGGCGAAATGGCGAATCCCTGCTTGGCGATTCCTGCCGTTGGTTGTGCTCGCCGCCGGCGCCGTCTTTTTTTTCGCTCTCGGGCTGGACGACTACCTGACCTTCGAGGCGCTCAAAAACAACCGTCAACGGCTGCTCGCCCTGATCGCCGATGACGCTGTCTTGGCGGCCTTGTTGTTCATGGCCGTGTACGCGGCGGGGATCGTTTTCCTGCCGCCGTCGGGAACGGTGATGACCCTGGCCGGCGGATTTGTCTTCGGCGCGGCGGCGGCGACCCTCTATGTGGTGGCGGCGGCGACCATTGGGGCGACGGCGCTGTTCCTGGCCGCCAGGCTGTCCCTGGGCGAGATGCTGCACCAGCGCGCCGGCCCCGCCGTCCGCAAGATGGAAGCGGGGTTCCACAAGAGCGAGATGAGTTACATGCTGGTCCTGCGCCTGGTTCCCCTGTTTCCCTTCTGGCTCGTCAATCTGGCGCCGGCGTTCCTCGACGTTCGCCTTCGCACCTTCGTCATCGGCACTTTTTTCGGCATTATTCCCGGCACCGCCGTCTACGCCTATGTCGGTTCCGGTTTGGGGAGCATTTTCGAGACCAGCGAGTCGTTCTCCATCTCCGCCGTGATGACGCCGGAGATCATCGCCGGCCTCACCGCTCTTGCCTTGCTTGCCCTGGTTCCTGTCGCCTACAAGAAAATCAAGGGCGGCGAGCTTTAAGCGGTTAAGCGGCTAGGAAACCCGCATCCATGGCCGACGAGTTGAAAGTGGACATCTGTGTCATCGGCGGCGGCGCCGGCGGCTTGGCGGTGGCGGCGGCGGCGGCGCCGATGGGCGCCTCTGTGGCGTTGATCGAAAAGGCCAAAATGGGCGGCGACTGCCTGAATTACGGTTGCGTCCCGTCGAAGGCGCTGCTCGCCGCCGGGCATGCCGCCGAAAGCGTCCGCCGGGCTGTTCGTTTCGGCGTCGCCGGCGGTCGGCCGGCCGTCGACGCCAAAGCCGTCCATGGTCACGTTCACGGCAGCATCGCCGCCCTCGCCCCGCATGATTCCCAAGAGCGGTTCGAGGGCCTGGGCGTCAAGGTGATCAGGGCGCCGGCCCGCTTCACCGGCCGCCGCCAGGTCGAGGCGGGGGATTTCAGGGTCACCGCCAGGCGGCTGGTCGTCGCCACCGGCTCGTCGCCTTTCGCGCCGCCCATTCCAGGGCTTGAAGGAACGCCCTACTTCACCAATGAAAACATTTTCGATTTGGGCCGAATCCCGAACCATCTGCTGATCGTCGGCGGCGGTCCGATCGGCATGGAAATGGCCCAGGCGTTTCGCCGTCTGGGTGCCGAGGTAACGGTGCTGGAGATGTTCACCATCATGCCCAGGGACGATCCCGAACTGGTCGATGTGGTGCGCGGCCGCCTCGCCGCCGACGGCGTCGATATCCGCGAAGGCGTCAATATTGCCGGGGTGGAGAAGGCCGGCGACGGCGTCCGAATGATCATGCAAACGGACGGCGTCGAAACCAAGGTCGAGGGCAGCCACCTGCTGATCGCCGCCGGCCGGCGCGCCAATGTCGGCGGACTCGACCTGGAAAAGGCCGGCATCGCGTATTCGCCGAAAGGCATCGAAGTGGACGCCAGGTTGCGCACCAGCAATAAAAAAATCTTCGCCATCGGCGACGTCGCCGGCGGCTTCCAGTTCACCCACGTCGCCGAGTACCACGCCGGCATCGTCATCCGCAACGCTCTGTTCCGCATTCCGGCCAAGGCCAAAACCGGGGCCGTGCCCTGGATCACCTACACCGATCCGGAACTGGCCCAGGTCGGCCTGACCGAGGAACGGGCGAAAGAGCGCCACGGTGAAATCCGCGTCCTGCGCTGGCCCTTCGCCGACACCGCCCGGGCCCGCACCGAAGGCGAAACCGACGGACTGGTCAAGGCGATCACCAGCCGCAAGGGCCGAATCCTCGGCGCCGGCATCGCCGGTCCCAGGGCGGGAGAACTGATCCACATTTGGGTCCTGGCGATGAGCAACAATCTCAAGATCGGCGCCTTGGCCGGCATGATCGCTCCCTATCCAACCTTCGGCGAGGCCAGCAAGCGCGCCGCCGGCGGTTTCTTCACCCCCCTCCTGTTTAGCGAACGGGCCCGCAAAATCGTCCGCGCTCTCAGCCTGTTCGGCTGAGCGTTGCCTTATGATTCCTGTTGCCATATGCTAGGCTGTTTTCCGCCGGTGATGTAACCTGTTCATCATGCCGGAAAGGTGGCCCCACCGTCCGTCGTTCGTGTCGAGCCTGTCGGCGCGCTTGCTTGTGCTGACGGTGTTCTTTGTCTTGCTCGCCGAATTCCTGATCTACGCGCCGTCCATCTCCCGTTTCCGCAAAGTCTATCTGGAAGAGCACGTGGCTTCGGCACATTTGGCGGCGTTGGCGCTGCAAGCAACGCCGGACAACATGGTGAGCCAGGACCTGGAGCGGGAACTGCTGTTTCACGCCGGCGCTTACGGGGTCGTCTTGAAAAAGCCCGAGCGGCGGATGCTGGTCCTGAGCGGGACCATGCCCTCGCGAGTGGAAATAACCTTCGATCTTAGCCGGGGTAATTTCGTCATGTGGATCCGTGACGCTTTCGAGGCCCTGGTCCAGAATGAAAACCGGGTCATGCGGGTGATCGGCATCTCTCCCAAGGATCCAGGGGTCGTTGTCGAGGTGGTGATGGACGAAGAACCCATGCGCCAGGCGATGATTGGCTTTTCGGCGCGCATCCTACAGCTTTCCATCGTCATTTCGCTGATCACCGCCAGCCTTGTCTACTTGAGCCTGCAATGGCTGATGGTCCGTCCCATGGGCCGCATCACCCGCGGCATGACCGCGTTCCGCGACAATCCCGAGGACGCTTCCAGGTCCATCCTCGCCAGCTCCCGCTCCGACGAGATCGGCATCGCCCAGCGGGAACTGGCGGTGATGCAAAACGAGCTGCGGGCGGCCTTGCGGCAGAAGACGCGTTTGGCGACCCTGGGCACGGCGGTGGCCAAGATCAACCATGACCTTCGCAACAGCCTGGCGACGGCGATGCTGGTTTCCGACCGGCTGGCCGACATTGACGACGCGGAAGTGCAACGACTGAAGCCGAGGCTTTCCGAGGCCATCGACCGCGCCGTCAACTTGTGCGGTCTAACGCTCGATTACGTCGGCAGCGGCGCCCTCGAGCTGCGGCCAAGCCACTTCCACCTTCAGGAATTGATCACCGAGGTGGGAGCGGCGCTCAAATCGAGGCAGTCGCCGGAAGGCCGGCTCGAATGGCAAAACACCGTTGATTTTGAACTCGACCTCCAGGCCGACCGCGCTCAGCTTTTCCGCGTCCTCAACAATCTCTGCCGCAACTCGCAACAAGCCGGCGCCACCAAGGTGTGGATCAGCGCCGGCAAAGATAACGGGCGCATCTTCATCGATATTGCCGATGACGGTCCCGGCCTGGCGGCGAAAGCAAAAGAGCGGCTTTTTCAGCCTTTTACCGGCTCGGCGCGTAAAGGCGGAACCGGTCTCGGCCTGGTCATTGTCCGCGACATCATGCGCGCCCACGGCGGCGAGATTTCCTTGCTCGAAAGCGGCGCAAAGGGAACCACCTTCCGCCTGGAACTGCCGGAACGGCGCCAAGTCGACGACAGCGGGAAAATTCGGTGACAGCATACTTAATTCGTAATTTGCGTTTCCGGCAACGGACAGGGAGGGTAATCGCGCAATCCCCGATATTGGAATTAAGTATGCTGTCACCGAATTTCCTCGAACTTCCCAAGGCGGCGGCAATGACCTTGCTCAGGCTCTTCTTCGTCGCCCAATGCCTTTTTATGGCGGCGGCATCGCCCGTCCTGGCGGCGCCGAAGGCGGAACCGTGGCAACGCTGGACGGCCCATGATCCGGCCTCCGCCCTGGTCGTCGACCATGGCCCCTGGCAACGGTTTCTGGAAGCTTACGTCGTTGGCGGCGATGACGGCGTCAACCGGGTTGCCTACGGACGTATCCCGGCCAAGGACAAAGCCGTGCTGGAGGGGTATATCGACCGCCTGGCCGCCGTCCCCGTCAGCAACCTCGGCCGCCCCGAACAACTTGCTTTTTGGATCAACCTTTACAACGCCCTGACCCTCAAGGTGGTCCTCGATCACTATCCGGTCGCAAGCATCCGCGACATCGACATCTCGCCGGGCCTCTTGGCCGACGGACCTTGGGGCAAAAAACTGCTAGAGGTGGAGCGCTTCCCTGTCAGTCTCGACGATATCGAACACCGAATCCTGAGGCCCATCTGGAAGGATCCGCGGATTCATTACGTCGTCAACTGCGCGGCGATCAGTTGCCCCAACCTGCCGGCAACGGCTTTCACCGCCGCCAACGCCAAGGCCCTGCTGAACGCCGCGGCGCGGGCCTATGTCAATCACCGGCGCGGCGCCAGCATCGACAACGGCCGGCTCATCGTATCCAGCATCTACGACTGGTACATGGCCGATTTCGGCGGCGGCGTGGAAGGAGTTCTCGACCATCTCCGGCGCTACGCCGAAGCGGACCTGAAAGCGCGTCTCCGGGGCATCACCGGCATCGCCGGCGACGTTTACGACTGGGCGTTGAACGAGGCCAGATAGCCGCCGCGCGGACTTTCGCCGGGCGGCGCGCCGCTCAGTCTCCAAACGCCACGCCTTGGCGGCGCGGATCCGCTCCTCCCGTCAACCCTTCGCCGGTGACCGCGATGCCGTGCAGGCCGCTGATCAAGGGTTCGATCCTGATTTCGTGGCCGAGCTTCTCCAGCTTTGCTTTCAAGGCGACGAGCGGGGTGTTCCGTTCCAGCTCCGTCACCCCGTTACGATTGCTGAAATTGGCAAGGTTGATCGCTTCCTGGATGTTCAGTTTCCAATCCAGCACCGCGACGATGGTCTTGGCGACGTAACCGATGATCCGCGGTCCGCCGGGCGACCCCACCGCCATCACTATCCGCCCTTGGCCGTCCAACACCAAAGTCGGCGCCATGGAACTCAGCGGCCGCTTGCCGGCGGCGATGCGGTTGATCACCGGCGCGCCGTCCTTGTTGGGCAGCGTGGAAAAGTCGGTCATCTGGTTGTTGAGCAGGAAACCGCGGACCATCAACCGCGAGCCGAAAACGGTTTCGATGCTGGTGGTCATGGAGACGGCGTTGCCGTCGGCGTCGATGACGCTTACATGGGTGGTCGAGAGGCCATGGGCGGCGCCATCGGGGGCGGGTCCGAGACCGGCGCTGACGGCCGGCATTCCCGGCGCGGCGATGCCCAGGCTTTCGGTAAGGGAAATTTCCTTGGCGCGCAATCCCAGGTATCCGGGATCAAGCATCCCGGCGGCCGGCACCGGCACGAAATCGGGATCGGCGATGTAAGTGTCGCGGTCGGCGAAGGCGAGACGGCTGGCCTCGGCGATCAGATGGACGGCTTCCGTCGAGCCCGGCTCTATCGCCGCCAGGTCGAACCGTTGCAGGATGCCGAGAATCTGCAAAGTGGCGATGCCGCCCGCCGAAGGCGGCGGCGCGCCGCAAGCCAGCCAGACCCGGTAGAACAGGCACACCGCTTCGCGTTTTTTCGCTTCATAGCTTGCCAGGTCGCCGACGGTCATGCCGCCGGGGTTGTGCTTGGCGCCGTTGACGGCCTTGACGATGTCCTTGGCGATTGGGCCGTAGTAGAAGGCATCGGCCCCGTGCGCGGCGATGAGGCGCAAGGCTTCGGCCAGGGGTTTGTTGACGAGGAGCGCTCCCGTCGCTTTCGGCTTCCCTTCGGAGGTAAAAAAATAGGCGGCGGTTGGGGCGAAGGATTTGAGATGTTTGTCGCCGGCAACCAACTTGTGCAAGCGCGGCGAGACGGCGAAACCCTTCTCGGCAAGTTCGATGGCCGGCTCGAACAGTTTCGCCCAGGGTAGACGGCCGTGCTCCTTGTGAGCCATTTCGAGGAGCCGGAGGAGGCCGGGAACGGCAACGGAGAGTCCCCCCGGCGCCACGTCGGCGAAAGCCCTGGGCTCGCCGCGACCATCCAGGAACATGTAAGGGCTGGCTGCTTTCGGAGCCGTTTCGCGGCCGTCGTAAACGCTGATATCGCCGCTTTCGGCGGCATAATGCAACATGAACCCACCGCCGCCGATACCCGACGACTGCGGTTCGACCAGGGTCAATACCATCTGCGCGGCGATGGCGGCGTCGATGACGCCGCCGCCCGAACGCAGGATTTCCCGTCCCGCCCTGGCGGCAAGCGGATGAGCGGCGGCGATCATGTGGCGGTTTCCATGAGCCGGCTCCGGCGGCCATTGCGACACCGGGCCGGAAACGGCGCCGGCCTTTGGCCGCACCTCGCAGGCGTTAACCGCCATCGCCAGGATAGCAACAACAACGACGCGAAAGCACGAAAACGCACGCTTGCGCTTGCCGACCCGCTCAGCCGGATGAGCCATGAAACCCTCCCAATCGGAACCGTTCAAGTTGACGCGGTTGGCGACAAACTAACCTATCATTGGCCGCGCGCAAAGTCGCTCTTACGGCGTTGATCCCGGCCGCGGCCATTGCGGACAAACTCGACCGGGCAATAAAAACCATGAAACCCGTGGTATAGGTTAATGTGATTATTCATAACACTTGCCCGTGATCGCAACGGCGGGAAAAGAGACATGGACTTCACGGCCATATCGGAATCGTTCGGCGCCGGCTGGGTGGTGTGGATGATCGTTTTGTTCGCCGGTGTCATCTTCTGGGCGTTCCGGCCGAAAAACAGGAAACGCCGAGACGAAGACGGCGGCTAGACCCCATGTCCGATCTGGACGTGGGTGACCCGTCTCACTGTATGCAGGTGTCGAGGGTTGCGCCGGATGGTCCGGCGCCGGTGAACGCATGCGTTCACCATGCATAGGAGACGGATCATGGA
>Ga0187833_10000642_pt1 | contig 40559 bp, 54 predicted proteins | sample ETNtaG_37_FD_167968 | JGI IMG/M metagenome (GOLD analysis project Ga0187833, IMG submission 167968) | Marine microbial and viral communities from oxygen minimum zone, Eastern Pacific Ocean - ETNP2014_SV_400_PacBio MetaG (Illumina Assembly) | ecosystem: Environmental > Aquatic > Marine > Hypoxic...
GTGTAACTTTGGATGTTGAGCTCATATCACCAATTGCTATGGAGAAGGAATTACGTTTTGCCATACGTGAAGGTGGTCGTACGGTTGGTGCTGGTGTTGTGACTGACATTGTGGAGTAGATAGGTGGCGGCACAGACACTCAGAATCAGACTTAAAGCCTACGATCACAGACTGATCGATAAGTCCACGGAGAAGATCGTGAAAACGGTCAAGCAAACCGGGGCGGTTTTGTCCGGTCCTATCCCTTTGCCAACCAAGAGAACCATTTATACAGTTCTCCGCTCGCCTCATGTCAATAAGAAATCGAGAGAACAGTTTCAGACAAAGACGCATAAGCGACTGATCGAAATACTTAACGCATCACCAAAAACGGTTGATGCACTCATGAAGCTTGATCTTTCAGCTGGTGTAGATATCGAAATCAAGGCATAACTGTGACAGGATTGATTGGAAAAAAAATCGGAATGACGCGCTTGTTCAGCCATGATGGGGAAAGCCAGACTGTCACCGTTCTTCAGGTCGGACCTTGTGTGGTGACTCAGATCAAGACCGAAGGAAAAGACGGTTACGCGGCGATACAGGTCGGTTTTGGCGAAAAAAGTGAAAAGCAGACAAACCGTCCGGCTGAAGGTCATTTTAAGAAATCGGATGTCTCTGCGAAAAAGCATTTGATAGAATTCCCTATGGGCCGTGGGAAAATGCCAGAGCTCGGTGATGAGGTAACAGTTTCGATTTTTGGGGAAGGTGATTTAGTAACAGTCAAGGGCGTGTCAAAAGGTAAAGGTTTTACAGGTGTTGTTAAACGCTACGGTTTTGCTGGGGGTAGGAAAACTCACGGTCAGTCGGATCGGCTTAGAGCGCCCGGCTCTATCGGCCAAGCGTCTGACCCTTCTCGGGTTTGGCCGGGAACAAAAATGGCTGGTCAACATGGGAATCGCACCGCTGTGATGAAGAATCTAGAAGTGATGAAGGTTGATTCTGAAAATCACCATCTCTTTTTAAAAGGCGCGGTACCTGGAGCAAAGAACGGAATTGTAGTGGTGACGAAATAAGATGGATTTACCTGTACACAATTTTGAAGGCGAAGTGATTTCAAAGGTGAGAGTGGAAGACTCAGTTTTCAAGATTGAGCCGAATGCCGACGTAGTGTATCGAGCGGTAATGTCCGAAATGACCAATTCGCGGCAGGGGACACATTCGACTAAAACGCGGTCTGAAGTTCGCGGAGGGGGGAGAAAACCGTGGAGGCAAAAGGGTCGAGGGGTTGCCCGCGCAGGATCTATCCGCTCTCCGATTTGGAAAGGTGGAGGCGTAACTCACGGTCCCAAACCGAAGGATTATAAATACAAACTTCCTAAGAAAATGAGGAGGTTAGCACGTCGGAGTGTTCTCTCTCAACGGGCTGGTGATAAAGAGATAATGGTAGTGGAAGAGGTTTCGCTGGCATCACCCAAAACAAAAGATTTTGCTCACATTTTGAACAAGCTGGGAATAGTAGGGAAAAAAATCACTTTTTTTCCTGTAACGAGCAATAAGAATGTTGTGCTTTCAGCCAGAAACCTTTCCAATGTAACTGTTATTGAGGCTATCAACGCATCGACCTATGATCTGCTTGATGCGGAAGTTCTGCTTTTTGAAAAAGAGGGGCTGAAGAAACTCAATGACCTATTGACAGTGAATTAGCATGTATAAGAATAGACACACTTTGTTTCGCCCTATTCTCACTGAGAAAATGAATCAACTTGAGGATTCTCAGAATATGTATGCTTTTCAAGTTGATCCACACGCAAATAAGATTGAGATAAAGCGGGCTGTGGAGGAGAAGTTTGATGTGAAAGTAAAAAAGGTACGCACAATGAACTTCCGTGGGAAAAGTAAGCAAATGACTGTCCGGAGCGGCGGCCGTGCTATCAAGACTTCAGGCAAGAGGTCAAGCTGGAAAAAGGCCGTTGTCACCCTGGATGAAGGTTTCTCCATTGATCTTTACGGTACAGGAGTTGAAAGCTAACAATGCCTGTTAAAACAGTTAAACCAACCACTCCCGGCCAACGACAAAAGTCTGTATCGACTTTTGAGGAGATTACCAAAAGTAAACCGGAGAAAAGCCTTGTCCGGCCACTAAAAAAGAGTGGAGGTCGCAACAATAAAGGACGTATCACAAGCCGACGCCGCGGCGGCGGACATAAACGTCAGTACCGTATCATCGATTTTAAACGAAATAAATTTGATATTCCTGCAAAAGTTGTAGCCATCGAGTATGATCCAAACCGTTCTGCCCGTATTGCCCTGTTACACTATACTGATGGAGAGAAACGTTACATCTTGTCACCATATGGAATTAAAGTCGGAGATAAGGTTATTTCATCGCAGAAAAAAGCGCCCCTGAAGATTGGTAACTGTTTACCTCTTTCAAAAATTCCGTCAGGGCTTTTTGTTCATAATGTTGAGCTTGTACCTGGCAAGGGTGCACAGATGGTCCGCAGTGCCGGTGCGGGTGCACAAGTGCTAGCAAAAGACGCTGGTATGGTTACTTTGAAACTCCCGTCGGGAGAAGTGAGAATGGTAGACGAAAAATGTATGGTCACCATCGGGGAAGTGGGTAACAAAAGTCATGAGACTGTGAAGATCGGTAAAGCGGGCCGATCAAGATGGCTTGGAAGGCGACCGAAAGTTCGTGGCGTAGCCATGAATCCTGTTGATCACCCCATGGGCGGCGGTGAAGGTAAATCATCGGGTGGACGCCATCCTACCACGCCGTGGGGCAAACCGACAAAAGGTTACAAAACCCGGAAGAAGAATAAGACATCTAACCGTTACATTACGAAAAGGAGAAAATAATCCGTGCCCCGCTCTGTAAAAAAAGGTCCATTTATTGATGAGAAGTTGCTAAAGAAAATTTCACAGATGGAGAAGAGCGGTAAAAAGAAGGTCATAAAAACTTGGTCTAGGCGTTCCGTTATCACTCCAGAGTTCGTTGGATACACATTGGCTATTCACAATGGGAAACAGTTTATTCCGGTATTTATTTCCGAGAATATGGTTGGTCACAAATTAGGAGAATTTTCTCCGACACGGATATTTAGAGTGCACTCAGGTGACAGAAAATAGTAGAGATGCAAGCAGTAGCTAAATCGAGGTTTGTTCGCCAATCGGCGAAAAAAGTGAGAATAACACTTGACCAAATTCGTGGCCGCGATGTTGAGACGGCACTTAACCTTCTTCATTTTTCGCCTCAGAAGGCATCAGGAGTGATTGAGAAGACTATACACTCAGCTGTTTCCAACTTTCTTCAGTCTGAAGAGACAGCGAATACGGATGCAGAAGATTTGTTTGTTAAGGAAGCTTTTGTTGATGAAGGACCGACCGTGCGGAGATATCGTCCAGCCTCCATGGGCAGGGCATCACGAATCAGACGGCGCTCCAGCCATCTGACTGTTGTTGTAGCAGAGAAAGATTAAAGGAGAAACTTTGGGACAGAAAACACATCCGACGGGATTTAGACTGGGTATTAACAAACCGTGGTCTTCCAACTGGTTTGGCGGAAAAAATTATTCCAGCTACGTCTCTGAGGACATTATGCTCAGGCGTTACGTGAATCAGCGTCTTCCTAATGCTGGCATATCTCGTGTAGACATTGAGCGGACTTCTAAGAAGCTCACCGTGACGATCAATACTTCGCGGCCCGGAATTGTCATCGGCAGGGGTGGCAAGGATGTAGACAAACTTCGGGAAGAGATTAAACAGCTTTCCACAAAAGTCAGCCCTGAAACGGGTGAAAAGTACACCATGGATACACAGGTGAACGTCTCGGAAATTAAAAGGCCTGAAATGGATGCAAAACTGGTGGGCGAAAATATTGCTCAGCAGCTTATTAAGAAAATCAGTTATCGCCGTGCTGTAAAAAAAGCGATTCAATCTACCATTCGAATGGGAGCAGACGGTATCAGGATTCGTGTGGCAGGTCGTCTTGGCGGTGCCGATATTGCTCGTCAAGAGACATTCCGTGAAGGCCGAGTTCCGCTCCAGACACTGAGATCGGACATTGATTTTGCTATTACTGAAGCACGAACCACATACGGAATCATTGGTGTTAAGGTCTGGATTTGTAACGGGGAGGTGGCGACCTAATGCCTCTGGAGCCGAAAAAAGTTAAGTGGCGTAGACAGCATCGTGGTCGCCGGCGAGGGATGGCCACCAAGGGTAGTCATGTAGCATTCGGTAGTTTTGGCTTGAAGGCTGTGGAGCCCGGTTGGGTAACTGCAAAACAAATCGAATCAGCCCGTGTAGCAATCATTCGGCAGATCAGAAAGCATGGTCGCATGTGGATCAGGATTTTCCCTGATAAGCCCATTACCAAGAAACCCGCCGAAGTGAGAATGGGTAAAGGCAAAGGAGCTCCAGACCAATGGGTGGCGGTGGTGAAGCCCGGAAGAATTCTTTTTGAAGTGGAAGGTGTTGATAAGGATTTAGCAGCAGAGGCGTTCCGTATTGCCGGACACAAGTTATCCGTTAGAACAAAATTGTCTGAGCGAAGAGAATTTACTGGTTGATCCAGATTTATAAGGTATGAAGAGAGAAGAATTGAAAGAATTATCAATTGATGAGCTAAAATCTCGCTTGATAGATGTCCAGCAAGAGTTGGAGGAACTGAAGTTTCAAAAGGCGCTCCAGCAACTAGAGAACCCACTCCAGCTACGTTATTTGCGAAAAGAGATTGCTCAGATAAAAACAGTGCTTAATGAATTTGAACTTGGTATCAGACAGGCGGAAGCATAACGATCATGGTTGAAAGAGGACAAAAACAGATTCTTGCTGGGGTGGTGGTGAGCGACCGTATGGAAAAAACTGTTCGTGTGGAAGTGAAGCGACGGGTTCTTCATCCTGTGTACAAGAAGTATATTATAAAAAAGAAGAAATACAGTGCTGACACGGGCCAACATGAATGCAATAATGGTGACAAAGTGAAGATTCTGTCCGTACGCCCCATGAGTAAAACAAAGCGGTGGCGGGTGACGGAGATAGTTGAAAAAGGCAGAACCCGCTAAAGTTCATTTGCACAAAATAAAGAAGATTCATGATTCAGTCAGAAACAAGATTAAAAGTTGCAGACAACACAGGTGCGAAAGAAGTACTCTGTTTCAAAGTGTTAGGCGGATCCAAGCGGAAGTACGCCTCTATCGGTGACATTATTGTTGTTTCCGTTAAGCAGGCAATCCCCGGTGGTATGGTGAAGAAGGGTGAAAAGTCTCGTGCTGTGATTGTGAGAACTCGAAAAGAGGTTGGTCGTAAAGATGGCACCTATGTTAGGTTTGATGATAATGCGGCCGTTTTACTCACAGACTCAGGTGAACCCCGGGGGACAAGAATTTTCGGGCCTGTAGCCCGAGAACTTCGCGAAAAAGGTTTTATGCGGATCATTTCCATGGCGCCGGAGGTGATATAGTGAGAATTCGAACAGGTGACACGGTTGAAGTGATTTCCGGTGATGACCGGGGAAAACAGGGTAAAGTGCTCAGTGTGAATCCCAAGTCTCAGCGACTGATTATTGAGGGAATCAACTTTATGAAACGCCATTCGAAGCCGACCCAACAGAATCAGCAAGGGGGCATAATTGAAAGAGAAGCGTCTGTTCAAGCCTCCAATGTGATGCTGGTTGTTTCAGGCAGTAGGACCCGCGTTGGTCATCGTTTACTGGACACTGGTAGAAAGATTAGAGTCGCCCGTAAGACAGGCGAAGATATCGATTCTTAGGAGAGCTGTTGGCCGAAACAAAGAAAAAAGTGATTGCAAAAAAAGCAAAACCAAAACCGAAGGTAAAGTCCAAAGCGAAGCCATCGGCTAAGCCCAAGGGCAACGCAAAAAATACGACTGATATGAATGGTTATCTTCCCAACCTGATCACCCTTTTCAAGGATAATATCTCTCCAGCACTTCAGAAACAGCTTGGGTTAAAAAATCCATATCAGGTGCCTAGGATCCAAAAAATCTCTTTGAATATCGGTATCGGCAATGCTCGTGAAGAAAAGAACGCGTTGGAACATGCCATTAACGATCTCACAACAATTACCGGTCAGAAGGCTGTGGTAACTAAAGCCAAGAAAGCCATCTCCAATTTCAAGCTTCGGGTGGGGGATCCGGTTGGGACAAGAGTAACACTCCGCCGCCAGCGCATGTATGAATTTTTAGAGCGACTTATAAGCATTGCTCTACCTCGTGTAAGAGACTTTACTGGTCTTTCCGTAAAATCTTTTGATGGCCGTGGTAATTACAGCTTTGGTATCCTGGAACAGATTGTGTTTCCGGAAATTGATTACGATAAGATTGACAAAATACGGGGACTGGACATCACTATCACCACCAGTGCCAAGACAGATGAGGGGGCATACCTTCTTCTGAAATCCCTCGGTTTTCCGTTCAGGCTGGATAATCGCTTTGAGCGAGCAACCAGGCCCGCCGAAGAGGCAGCTGATTTAGAAGAGGTTAATTAATGGCTAAAAAATCACTCATATTCAAGGCAAACAAAAAGCCGAAGTTTCAAGTTCGCAAGTATCACAGATGTGCAAAATGTGGTAGGTCCCGCGCTTTCCTAAGAAAGTTTGGTCTCTGTCGTCTTTGCTTCCGGGAACTTGCTTTAAAGGGAGAAATCCCTGGCGTCACGAAGGCCAGCTGGTAACAAGGAGAGAAAACAAAAAGTGAGTATGACAGATCCAGTCGCCGATTTGCTGACAAGAGTTCGCAACGGCTTGCATATGGGCAAGCGGTGGGTGGACGTTCCTTCTTCAAATCTTAAGAAACGTATCCTCTATATTCTTAGGGAAGAACATTACATCAAGGACTTTATTGTTATTAATCACCCAGTCAAGAAGGAATTGCGCGTTTTTCTTAAGTACGACAGGAATGGTGAACCTGTTATCCAGCATATTGCAAGAGAGAGCAAGCCTGGTCGCCGTGTTTATGTGGGGGTAGGAGAAATTCCAAGAATTCTCGATGGTCTCGGCGTTGCCATATTAACCACGTCAAAAGGCGTGATTTCAAACAAAGTTGCAAAAAAACTGAATATTGGTGGTGAACTAATTTGCAGTGTCTGGTAAAGATATGTCAAGAATAGGAAAACAACCAATTTCAGTTCCTGAAGGGGTTAAGGTGTCTCAGGATGCTAGGCTTGTATCTGTCTCGGGACCAAAAGGAAACCTGAGCTTTGAAGTTCATCCGGATATGGAAGTAAAAAAGGAAAACAGTCATCTTCTGGTGGAGCGTCCCAGTGATAACAAAGCACACCGCTCGCTTCATGGAACTACCAGAGCTATAATCTCCAATATGGTGCAAGGCGTTACTGAAGGGTTCACCAAAGAATTAGAGATTAATGGTGTTGGCTATACGGCAAATCTCGAAGGTAAAAGGTTGAAGCTGACGCTCGGTTTTTCTCACGATATCTATTTTGAACCACCAGAGGGGATTGAGATTAAGGCTGCAAAAAATTCCATATCTGTCTCCGGAATAAATAAAGAACTTGTTGGAGAGGTTGCTGCCAAAATCAGATCATTTCGCCCACCTGAACCTTACAAAGGCAAGGGAATCCGCTATGTAGGAGAATATGTCCGGATCAAAAAGGGTAAGACAGTGGGTGAATAAGCCATGAAAGAGCAGTTACAAAAGGCAGAACGGAGAGAGCGAAGACGGCGCAGGAGTAAACGCCACGCCTTCGGCACAGAAGCAAGGCCTCGGCTTGTGGTTTACCGTAGCTTATCACATATTTACGGTCAACTGGTGGACGATGTTTCTGGTAAAACACTTGTGACGGCTTCATCAAGTGAGAAAGCTATAGCTCCAAAGTCTAAAAAGCCTGTGACTAAAACTGAGCTAAGCTTCATGGTGGGCAAGGAGCTGGCGGCAAGAGCGAAAAAGAAAAAAATCTCTAAAGTTGTTTTTGATCGGAACGGGTTCCTGTATCACGGCCGTGTAAAGGCTTTTGCAGACGGTGCCCGCGAAGGAGGACTTAAGTTTTGAGCAGCATCAACCCGACTGAACTGGAACTGAAGGAAGAAACTGTTATCAAGATTAACAGAGTGGCCAAAGTAGTGGCGGGAGGCCGTCGTTTTCGCTTTAGTTCTCTTGCAGCCATTGGTGACGGAAAAGGCCATGTGGGGTTAGGTTACGGAAAGGCGAACGAGGTGATATCAGCCATTTCCAAATCGAAAGAAAACGCCAAGAAAAACATGTTTCGTGTTCCAGTTATCAATGGGACAATCCCCCATAAAATCGAAGGAAAATTTGGTGCAGCTAAAGTTATGCTTAAACCGGCATCACCTGGAACGGGTATTATCGCTGGTGGCGCTGTGCGGGCACTTATTGAGCAAGCTGGAATTACTGATGTGCTCACCAAACGATACGGTTCTACAAACATAAATAATATTGTGAGAGCTGTAGAGGTGGCACTGAGAAATTTGCAAGATCCTGTATCTGTCGCCAACAGGCGTGGAATAACAATTGGTGAGGTGTTCAGTTAAATATTAATCATGGCTAAAAAATCACCGAAATCTTTGCAAATAACTCAGATTAAGAGCGCAATAGGTTACAGTCAAAAGGCAAAAAAAACATTGCGTGCACTTGGTCTTCGCAAAATGCATCAGTCTGTTGTTCATACTGATACGCCGGTAATCAGAGGTATGGTAAATAAGATAAGTTTTCTTTTGAAAGTGGATGAAGCGCTATGAAGTTGAGTGATCTGAAAGCTCCTGAGGGTCTCAGCAAAGCACGGAAACGGCTTGGACGGGGGGATGCTTCCGGTACGGGAGGAACAGCCGGTCGGGGCCATAAGGGTTATCACTCTCGTTCAGGCAGTAAGCGGAGAACGTGGTTTGAAGGAGGTCAGATGCCTCTTCAGAGGAGAGTGCCCAAGCGCGGCTTCACCAATGCCAGATTTAAGAATGAGTATCAAAATGTCAGCCTTTCGGCTATCTCTAAACTTGATGATGAGAAAGTTGATGTTGCCACCATGCTTGAAAAGGGTGTTATCAAATCTGCTGCCAAACCTGTGAAAGTTCTTGCCAATGGTGACATTGAGAGAGCTGTGGAAGTTTATGCCCATGCATTCAGCGCAACAGCGGCTGAGAAGATTGAAAAAGCAGGTGGGAAAGCGATTGTAGGATGATCGATAAATTCAGAAATATCTTTGCCATCCCCGAGCTAAGACAGCGCATTTTTTTCACTCTTTCGTTGCTGGTTGTAGTTCGGATTGGTGCACATATTCCTGTGCCAGGTATTAACACGGAAGCGCTCGGTGCTGCCGTTCAAAATTTCCAGAACACCCTTTTTGGACTGTACGATCTTTTCGCTGGGGGTGCTTTTCAGAAGGCGACCATTTTTGCTCTGGGTATAATGCCTTACATATCAGCATCTATTATTCTTCAGCTCATGGGTGTCGTAGTGCCCTACTTTCAGCGTTTACAAAAGGAGGGGGATGAAGGGAGAAAGAAAATAACCCAGATTACCCGTTACGGTACGGTTCTCATAGCATCTTTACAGGCGTACAGCATTGCACTTTTCCTTGAGAATTTGACGTCTACGGCGGGTGGTTTTCAGATGACGGTCGTGCCCGAACCGGGGCTCAGCTTCAGGCTTTTGACAATGATTACACTTGTGACGGGTGTCATTTTTATCATGTGGCTTGGAGAACAGATTACGGAGCGAGGCATTGGTAACGGTATTTCACTTATTATTATGATAGGCATTGTTTCAAGGCTGCCTAACGTTATTGTCAGCGAAGTATCTCTTATTCAAGAAGAAGTGAGAGGGCCCCTGACAGAAGTTGTTTTGCTGGGTATCATGTTTATTATTGTGGCATTTGTTGTTCTCTTAACTCAAGGGACACGGAAAATTCCTGTTCAATACGCGAAACGTATTGTAGGCCGCAAAGTTTACGGTGGACAGTCCACACACATTCCTTTGCGGGTAAACACTGCAGGTGTTATGCCAATCATTTTTGCTCAATCTATCATGTTTCTTCCCAATACTATTGCAATGTTTTTTCAGGGTAGTGAATTCATGCAGGGCATTATGCGAGTTTTTTCTCCCCAGCACTGGTTCTACTGGATGGTGTTCGGACTGACCATCATTTTCTTTACCTACTTTTATACCGCTATTGCTTTCAATCCGCAGGAAGTGGCTGAAAACATGCGGAAGCACGGCGGATTCATCCCCGGCGTCAGACCTGGAAAGAAAACATCAGAATTCATCGATAACATCCTGAGTAAGGTGACGTTACCAGGATCTGTATTTCTCGCTTTTGTTGCTATTTTCCCCTTCATTCTGATGAATACTATGGATGTGGGCTATGATCTCGCGTCGTTTTTCGGTGGCACCGGTCTGCTCATTATCGTTGGTGTTGCTCTGGATACTCTGCAGCAAGTTGAATCTCACCTTTTGATGCGGCACTATGACGGTTTCCTTAAAAAAGGGCGTATTCGCGGCCGGAGGCGTGCTTAAGATGGTAAACATTCGAAGTGAAAGAGAAATCGGAAAAATCAGAGAGAGCAGTCGGATCGTTCATGAAACACTTTCTGCCCTTTCGGAAAAGATTGTTTTAGGCGCAACTGGAAAGGAACTAGATCAGTTTGCTGAAACCTTTATCCGGGGTCAAGGTGGGGAGCCTGCCTTCAAGGGATATATGGGTTACCCGTCCACTCTTTGCATTTCAATCAATGATGAAGTGGTTCACGGTATTCCCGATGCTCGAAAATTGCAGAATAGTGATATTGTCAGTATCGATTGTGGCGTTTTGAAGGATGATTATTATGGAGATAGCGCCCGGACATACGCTGTGGGTGATGTGGCTTCAGATGTGCGAGATTTGATGAGGATAACAGAAGAAGCTCTCTACATCGGTGTGGAAAAAGCAATCCTTGGGAATCACGTATCAGATATAGGTCACGCAATTCAGTCTCACGTGGAGGAACATGGCTTTTCAGTTGTGAGAGAATTGGTCGGTCACGGCATTGGCAGGGAGCTCCATGAAGATCCGCAGATCCCTAACTATGGGTCTCCCGGTCAAGGCGTGGAACTGAAGGAAGGGATGTGCATTGCCATAGAACCGATGGTGAACCTCGGTGATAAGGAAATCTTTACGAAAGATGACAGCTGGACAATCTGCACCAGAGACGGTAAGCCATCAGCACATTTTGAACATACAGTTTTGGTGGGGAAATTTGGTGCCCAGATTTTGAGTAATGGAGTTTCTGAGATAGCAGCTGACTACGCAGTTGCCTAAAGTGTGATATGAAAGTAAGAGCATCGGTCAGAAAAATATGTGACAAGTGCAAAATCATTCGTCGGAAGGGTGTAGTTAGAGTGATTTGCGCAAACCCGAAACATAAGCAAAGGCAAGGTTAATTATGGCCCGTATAGCTGGTGTTGATTTACCTAGGGACAAGAAAGTAGAATTTTCACTCTGCTATATTTACGGCATTGGGCGGACTTCCGCGCAGAAAGTGCTAGCTGAATCCGGCGTTGATGGCAATATCCGTGTAAAAGATTTGACGGAGGATCAGGTGTCAGCCATTCGTGGAGCGGTGGGGGACATGAAGGTGGAAGGTGAAATGAGGACCGAGAACACCATGAATATTAAGCGTCTCATAGATATTGGCTCATATAAGGGTTACCGTCACCGCCGCGGTCTTCCTGTAAATGGTCAGAGAACAAAAACAAATGCACGCACCCGAAAAGGGAAGAAGCGGACTGTTGGTCTCGGTAAGAAAACAGCAGTCGGCAAGAAAGGATAATAGAGGAAATTTATGGCAAAGCCGAAACGTAAGAAGAAGAAAGTTCTCACTTCAGATGAGGGTGTTGCTCATATCAAGGCGACATTCAATAATACAATCATTACACTCACTGATTTGCATGGCAATGTGGTTGCCTGGGCCAGTGCCGGTGCTATGGGGTTCAAAGGGTCCCGAAAAAGCACATCCTTTGCCGCCGGTCAGGCCGCCGAGAAGGCTGCCAATATAGCGCTCGATATTGGATTGAAACGAGTGAGAGTTGAGGTTAAAGGTCCGGGATCCGGCCGTGAGTCGGCCATCAGATCACTTGCTGTTGTTGGTCTGGAGATAACCGCAATTAAGGATGTGACTCCCATCCCTCATAATGGATGTCGCCCGCCCAAGAGGCGCAGGGTATAGGAGAAGCGAAGTAATGGCACGTTATATTGGACCAAAAGCAAAGATTGCCCGGAAGTTTGGCGAAAACATATTCGGCAATGCCAAGATTACCAAAATCCTTGAGCGTAAGAATTATGCTCCGGGCCAGCATGGACAAAGCCGCCGCCGCCGGCCTTCCAATTATGGTCTTCAGCTAAAGGAGAAGCAGAAAATCAAACATATGTACGGCTTACTTGAGCGGCAGTTCAGAAAGTTTTTTCAAAAGGCTGACAAGATGAGTGGTGAGACAGGACTGAACTTGCTCCAACTTCTTGAACGCCGACTCGACAATGTCGTTTACAGACTGGGTTTTTCGCCAACACGGGCGGCAGCCAGGCAGCTGGTAAATCATAAACACTTTCTTGTGAACGGTAAATCTGTAAACATTCCTTCTTATTTAGTGAAAGAGAATGATCAGATCAGCGTCCGAAGCAAGAGCAGGAAACTGGCGGTTGTTCATGACTCCGTTAAACGGGTGAGAGGTGATCTTGATTCAGGTTGGCTGTCTCTTGATAAAGCTTCTCTGTCTGGGATGGTGACGAAACTGCCAGAAAAAGAAGATTTTGATGCGACCCTCAAAGTACAGATGGTCGTAGAACTCTATTCCAAGTAATATTAGAAAGGGACACTCAATATGGCATCCAACAATGGTGAACTAAAGTTCAAAGTTGACAAAAAGTCGCGCACTGATGAGTTTGGTCGTTTCACTCTAGAACCTCTTGATAGAGGTACCGGAATAACGGTGGGCAATGCTATGCGCCGAGTCCTCATGACCAGCATACCCGGTTCAGCTATCAATGCGGTAAAAATTGATGGCGTTTTGCATGAATATGCCACACTCGAAGGTGTTACTGAAGATGTGTCTGACATCATTCAGAATTTGAAGCAGGTACGTTTCAAGCTGACCGATCCCAAACCGGACAAGATCCAGCTGAGTTTCAGCGGAAAGGGTCAGTTTACGGCAAAGGATATCGATGGTGCATCACAGCAATACAAAGTGATGAATCCCGATCTTTCCATTGCTACCATGAATGATAAAGCAAACTTCACCATCGAACTTCAACTTTCAGTGGGAAAAGGTTATGTCGATGCTGACAGTCACCAGAGAATCGATTCTCCCATTGGAACTGTTTACATAGACTCCATTTTTAATCCTGTTTCTAAGGTGACCTATGACGTGGAACCTGTTTCATCAGCCAAAGACAGTCTTGAGCGGCTCATATTGGACGTCCACACCGATGGTACAATTACATCTGAGAACTCCGTCAGTTTCGCTGCCCGCGCTTTGACTGAGTACTTCAATATGTTCAAGATTTCTGACGAGGAGCCCATTCTTGAAGTTGCTGAAGAAATTGATGAAGAAGCACTTCATATTCGGGAGGTTCTACAGAGATCAATCGATGAGATGGAACTGTCTGTCCGCAGTCACAACTGCCTGAAAGCAGCAGGTATTGATACAATCATTGATCTTGTTTCAAAAGAAGAGAACGCAATGCTTAAGTATAAGAATTTTGGCCGTAAGTCACTCTCTGAATTGATCGAGAAACTGGACGAAATGGAGCTCTCTTTTGGCATGGATGTGGGAAAATACATGCTGGAAACTGACGCATAAGAGAAATCATGAGACATCAGAAAAGAGTCAAAAAACTCGGCCGGAACGCCAGTCATCGAAAAGCGACACTGTCCAACCTTGCTTCTTCCCTTATCGAGCACAAACGGATCAAGACAACTCACTCCAAAGCGAAGGCAACTCAGCAATTCATCGAGCCTCTCATCACGAAAGCCCGACGGGGTACGCTCCATGATAGGAGAACAGTCCTCAAGCATATCAAGAAACCTGATATTGTGAAGCTTCTTTTTGATGAAGTAGCACCTCATTATGCCGATCGGCCGGGCGGTTATACCAGAGTGACTAAACTTGGTTTTCGTGATAACGACTGTGCCTCCGTTTCCATGCTGGAGTTCGTCGATTTCGCAGGTATAGAATCAGAAAGCACAGAAGAAAAGAGCAAAAAGTCCTCAAAGAAGAAGGCGAAGGTTAAAGCGGTACCCGCTGAAGATTAGGAACGGCGACAGACTGATGCTCAGGATTAAAAAGGCAGCTGTTTCGGTTGCCTTTTTTCTTTTCTGCGTAAGTTCTGGGGACGGACAACCTTCCGCTTCCAATCTTGATTTCCGCGCCATATGGGTCGTGAGGCATTCCATGGTTTCTCCTGAGGAGATTGATCGGGCGCTCCTCTTCGCTAAAGTTCATCATTTCAATCATGTATTCCTTCAAGTTCGTGGGCGGGGGGAAGCCTTCTACAACAGTCAATTCGTCATTAAATCTCAACTCGTTTCTGATCCGCAGTTTGATCCTCTGAAATATGCGGTTGAGAAAGGTCACATTCTTGGTCTTGAAGTTCATGCCTGGATTAACGTTCTTTTAGCATGGTCCTCTCCCCGTTTCCCAGAAAGCCCCGATCATATCGTAAATAAATTTCCGGAGTGGATGGACAGGAGTTCTATTGGTGAAACAACTTCCACTGGTGATCTGACAAAAAGTAATGAAGTGGCTGTCCAGAAATATCTGTCCCCGTCGCATCCAGGGGTCTTCAATTATCTTGAGAAGGTAGCGGATGAGCTGATTTCAAACTACGATTTGGATGGAATTCATCTTGATTACATTCGTTATGGCGATTCTGATTTCGGTTACAACATGGCCGCGAGGATAAACTTCGAGCGCCAACACGGTGTTGATCCTCTAAAGTTATTGACCGACAACGGTAACGGATATGTTAACAATAGTAAAGATGAAAAACAGCTTTTGTTTAATAAATGGGCGACATTCAGAAGGAAAGCCTTGACAAAACTTGTAAAAAACTTCAGTGGTCTTATTCTCAGAAAAAACCCCGAGTGCCTGATCACTGTAGCTGTAAAGCCAAACCCCTCCGTTGCCAAGAACAGATATTTTCAGGAGTGGGACAAGTGGTTGGCTGAAGGACTTGTGGATTATGTGGTACCCATGAATTATGCTACAGAACTGAGAAAATTTGCTAAAGAGATTGACAACATTTATGAAGCAGTGCCGCGAAAATACTGGCCGGGAATTATTATGGGAGTTGCGGCATATAATCAGAAGGCACTGGATACACGGGACAAGATCAAATACAGCCGGGTGACGGGTATAAGCGGAATTGCCGTTTTTTCTTATGATGCCCATAAATCTGCCATTGATTTTTTTTCGCCTATTGCTGAGGAACTTGCCAAGTAAAAAAGACAGGCTCTAAATTCATTTTTCTACGTGACTGAACCGAGGGAAATACGCGCGCCAACAGGTACTGAGCTTACCTGTAAAGGGTGGCAGCAAGAAGCTGCCTTCAGGATGATCCAGAATAATCTCGATCCGGACGTTGCTGAGATTCCTGAAGAATTGGTTGTGTATGGTGGGGCCGGAAAAGCGGCCAGGAACTGGGAATGTTTCGATGCTATTCTTGCCACTTTGAAAGAGCTGGAAAGTGACGAAACTTTGCTTGTCCAGTCAGGTAAGCCAGCAGCCGTTTTCAAAACACATTCTTATGCACCACGGGTGCTTATATCGAACTCCATGCTTGTTCCTAACTGGGCTAACTGGGAAACTTTTCGTGAACTGGACAAGCTCGGGCTAATTATGTATGGGCAGATGACAGCGGGAAGCTGGATATATATTGGCACTCAAGGGATTCTGCAAGGGACATACGAGACTTTCGCTGCCGCTGCTGATAAACACTTCGGTGGTGATTTGAGTGGGAAGCTCATCTTGACGGCCGGTTTGGGCGGTATGGGGGGTGCTCAACCGCTGGCGGCCACCATGAACGGAGCGGTGATGATCGCTATTGAAGTAGATAAGAAAAGGATTCAGAGGCGAGTAGATACGGGCTATATCGATGTAATGGCGGAAAATTTTGACGAAGCTCTTCGGCTGGCAAGGGGAGCTCAAAAGAAAAAAGAGGCTAAGTCAATTGGTCTTCTTGGCAATGCCGCCGACTTATTCCCGGAATTTTTGGATCGGGAAATAATTCCAGATATGGTGACAGATCAAACGTCGGCTCATGACGAACTTTACGGTTATATCCCTAACGAAATTCCGTGGGATGCTGTGGAATCGGTACGGGAGAACGATCCGGACAAATACATTCATCTTTCTTATCAAGCGATGGCAAATCACTGCCGGTCCATGGTGGAGATGCAGGCACGGGGTGCTGTTGTTTTCGATTATGGGAACAATCTTAGGGGACAGGCAAAGAAAGGCGGACTTAAAGAAGCGTTTGACTATCCCGGATTTGTGCCGTCATATGTTCGCCCGCTGTTTTGTGACGGCAAGGGGCCGTTTCGCTGGGTAGCGCTCTCAGGGAATTCTGACGATATCGCCAAGACCGATGAGAAAGTTCTTGAGTTGTTTCCGAAAGACAAGGCACTCTGCCGTTGGATCGAGATGGCCCACGAAAAAGTTCAATTTCAGGGACTCCCAGCAAGGATCTGCTGGCTCGGCTATGGGGACAGAGCAAAGCTGGGCCTGGCCATGAATGAAATGGTCGCTTCCGGTGAGATCTCGGCGCCTATTGTTATCGGTCGGGATCATCTGGATACCGGTTCGGTGGCGTCACCTTATCGGGAAACTGAAGGAATGAAAGACGGTAGTGACGCCATTGCCGACTGGCCCGTCTTGAACGCACTTTTGAACACCGCCAGCGGTGCCAGCTGGGTTTCGGTGCATCATGGCGGAGGGGTCGGGATGGGGCTATCAATCCATGCCGGTCAGGTGATTGTTGCTGACGGTACGCCTGAAATGGCGGGAAGACTGGAACGTGTTTTGAATAACGATCCAGGCATCGGTATTGTACGCCACGCCGATGCGGGGTATGAACGGGCTAAGAAAAATGCACGTAATTCCGTTATTAAAATTCCTATGCTTAAATCGTAGCACCGCTATTTACTAAATGGCACTCAAGATTACGGACATAGGCGAACTGACCACATTCAATTCAGACAAAAACAGAATAATCCGAATGACCGGTATGGATATGATTATCGAAGAAGGGCGTATATCAGAGATTGATGAAGGTCTGCCTGATGCCGATGAAAAAGTGGATGCTTCTGGCCGGCTTGTAACGCCCGGTTTTGTAGATGCTCATACACACTCTGTTTTTGCCAAAGCACGTGCCGATGAATTTGGTATGCGTATTTCTGGAAAGAGTTATCAGGAAATTGCAGATCAGGGGGGTGGAATCCGGGCCAGCGTCAAAGCAGTGCGGGAGATGCCGGAAAAACAGTTACTGGAATTGACAAAGAATCATCTTGAGGATTTTCTCTCTCTAGGGACAACCACTGTTGAGGCAAAAAGCGGCTACGGCTTGTCTACCGAATCTGAGCTAAAGTCTCTGATGATTTTGTCAAAAGCGGCTGATTCTGTCGCCATTAATGTGGTACCTACCTTTTTGGGTGCTCACGATTTCCCCCATGAATTTGCCGATAATAGGAGAGGTTATGTTGATCTCATTTGTGATGAGATGATCCCCGCTGTGACGAAACAGGGGATTGCTCAATTCTGCGATGTCTTTTGTGAAAACGGTTGGTTTGATGTTGAAAGTTCACGCCGAATATTGGAAACAGGCAAGGAACATGGATTGAAACCACGCTTACACGCAGATGAGTTTGTTGCTTCTGGAGCAGCCGAACTAGCGGCGGAAGTAGGTGCTTTCTCAGCTGACCATCTCATGCATGTGAGCGATGAAGGCATTCGCAAAATGGCAGAGGCCGGTGTGGTAGCAATCCTGCTTCCGGGAACCACTTTTTTTCTCGGCAAGCAAACTTATGCTCCTGCAAGAAAATTGATGGATGCTGGTGTTGAGGTAGCAGTCGCCACAGATTTTAATCCTGGCAGCTGTAGCATACAGTCCATGCCATTTATAATGAATCTCTCCTGTCTCTATCTTGGCATGTCGGTGGAAGAGTCATTTAAGGGTGCTACGCACGTCGCTGCAAAATCTCTGGGATGGGAAAACAAAGTCGGTTCACTTGAAGTCGGAATGGAGGCGGATGTTGTCATTTGGGATGTGGACAGACTTGAAGGAATTCCGTATCATGTAGGTGGGAATAAAGTTCACAAAGTTATTAAATCGGGCCGGACTGAGGTTGATGGAGGAAAGTGATTTGAATTCACGAAAAGCGTTCGCTAAATTCGCCGCACCCTAGGTAGTCAGACAGAACACAATTTTGAAAAAACATATTATTTTTGCTGGTTTCTTTTTTCTCACTTCGCCAATGGTTTTTTGCAATCAAAAATATTTCAATCAAGTTCAAAAAGCTGCCAAGGCGTACCGTGTTGAAGTCTCTGCGGACAAGATGAAAATTGTTCCTGATGAAAAAGGAAAAAAATCTTTTTATATCACGTTGACAAGTAATCGTAACAATTTTGAAATGGTTATGCTTGTGGGCTACATAGCTGCCGGCCAGGCCATGAAAACAGGTTACGTGCCAGAAACTTTTTTTGTATCGGTAGATGTGCCGCTAGGTGAAGGTTTCAGACTGATGACTACTGCAACAAAGGAAGATTTGCAACAACTGTTGTTAGGTAAGATCAATACCGCACAGTTTGTTAGAAAAGTAAAATACCTTTAAACAACCTAAAGGAGAGAACCATGGAATTAGATCCATTTGGATTGCAATCTGTTTTTAGTACCTATGCCAGAGCTATTGGCTGGTCAATAGTAGCTGCACTGGGTTTTTCTATCGGTATCGGTCTAGCTCTGAAAGTTTTTGACTGGATGTCCACTGATATTGATGAATGGGAAGAGATCAAAAATGGGAATATGGGTGTTTCTCTGATCTTTATTACCCTGATAGCGTCAGTTGCTTTTCTTGTGCATAAAGTCCTCTAGGCCAGCGGCTTAGTTTCCAACAATTCCTATCGCCAAGCTAAAGCGGGCTTTTGCCCGCTTTTTTGTTTTGAGGCATAGAAAATAAAGTAGAAGACTTGATTCTTCAACAGAACAACCAATTGTATATCCCTAAACAGGGACGTAAATTTTCCGGCTTTTTCGAGAGAACTCCATTGGCAACAACAGCTGATATTCGTACTGGTATGGTGATTGAGCATAAAGGTCACCGAATGAAGATTCTTTCTTTTCTTCACGTCAAGCCGGGTAAAGGGGGCGCCTTCGTCCGGACTAAACTGAAAAATATTGTTACGGGACAAGTAGTGAATGAGACGTTTAGGGCTGGTGAAAAGATTACGACTGTGAGAGTTGAGAATCACCGAATGCAATATCTTTATAGTGAAAACAGTTCCTTCGTTTTTATGAATACGGAGAGTTACGATCAGGTGTCGATATCTTCTGAATTGGTATCAAATGAGATTACCTTTATTAAGGAAGGTACTTTGATTGACGTTACATTTATTGGTGAAGAGGTGATAGGAATAGTACCCCCCGTATTTGTAGAGTTGGAAGTGACGGAATCTGATCCCGGTATTCGTGGCAACACGGCAACGGGTGCCACCAAGCCGGCCACCCTTGAAACTGGACTTAACGTAAACGTACCACTTTTTGTTGAAAAGGGAGATAAACTGAAGATTGACACCCGCACGGGTGAATATGTGGAAAGAGTGAAACAGGATGTTTGAAAGCTGGCAAGCAAGACTGCATACTATTATCGATATTCTCGAAGCCAGTGATGTGAACGAGATTGAGGTGAGTTTTTTCGGTCGGAAATACCGTGTTACTAAAAGTGCACCTGTGGAAAGTTCACTAGTTTCAGGACCAGCATCTCAGATGGTCCAAACTGCACCACCAGTGGATAACAGACCCTCAGTCCCGGAGCCTGAACCGGTTTCTGAGAATGTGGAGATCACCGCTCCAATGGTGGGGACATTTTACAGGGCGCCTTCGCCGGAATCACCGTTCTTTGTGGAAGAAGGGGATCGTGTCACAGCGGGACAAACGCTGTGCATCATCGAGGCGATGAAAATGATGAACGAGATCGAGTCAGAGGTGACCGGCCGGATTTCAAAAATTTTGATGGAGAATGCTCAGGCAGTAGAATACGGCCAAGCCCTTTTTGTCATTGAACCGGACTGATCGCTCATCGATCCTAAATCTTTTCTCTTTAATCAATCCAGCCTCCTTAGCCAATGTTTAAGAAGATTCTCATAGCAAACAGAGGTGAAATTGCTCTTAGGATAATTCGTGCCTGCCACGAACTGGGTATTGAAACAGTTGCCGTATATTCTTCCGCCGATGAACTTTCCCTCCATGTCCGGTTCGCCGATGAGGCTGTCTGTATCGGTCCCCCGCCGGGATCTGAGAGTTATATGAACATACCCAGTATTCTGAGTGCAGCTGAACTGACGAATAGCGACGCCATCCATCCAGGATACGGGTTTCTTTCTGAGAATCCTGAGTTTGCTCAGATCTGTACTGATAATGATTTTGATTTTATCGGCCCCCCTGCTGAAACAATTCTTTCTATGGGAGAAAAGGCTACTGCTAAAAAGTCAATGAATGAGGCCGGCGTGCCAGTGATCCCCGGGAGTACTGGTGTAATAAGTTCTGTAGGAGAAGCACAAAAGATTGCCTCTGAGATCGGATTCCCTGTTATGCTTAAAGCATCAGCCGGCGGCGGTGGAAGAGGTATGCGGATAGTGAAGGAACCAGACCAACTTGAAAGAGCTTTTGCCACAGCTTCTTCAGAAGCGCAATCCGCTTTTAACAACGGCGATCTTTATCTGGAGAAATATGTGGAAAAGTCTCGCCATATCGAAATTCAAATTCTGGCCGACCGGCACGGAAATGTGATCCATTTCGGTGAGAGGGAATGTTCACTTCAGAGGCGTCATCAGAAACTTATTGAAGAATCACCTTCTCCCATCATTGATGAGGAGCTCAGACAAAAGATTGGCTCGGCCGCTGTTCAAGGCGCCGCATCTATCGGCTATGTAGGGCTTGGTACAGTAGAATTCCTTTTTGACAGTAAATCAAAAGAATTCTATTTTATGGAAATGAATACCCGAATTCAAGTGGAACATCCTGTGACGGAGATGGTTATGGGAAAGGATCTGGTGAAAATGCAGATTAGACTGGCAGTTGGGGAGGAGATTCCAAGTTCTCTTGCCCAGCAGAAACTGAGGGGTCACGCTATGGAGTGTCGTATCAATGCGGAAGATCCTTCAAATGACTTCATCCCGTCCCCAGCGAAAGTTGAGGAGTTTTATGCACCCGGCGGGAACGGCGTCAGAATGGACTCACATGTTTATGCCGGTTATGAGATCTCCCCGCACTACGATTCTCTCATTGGTAAGCTTATCGTCCACTCTGAGGATAGGAATACGACCATCAACAGAATGCAACGCGCGTTGGAGGAAACTATCATCGAAGGGCCGAAAACAACCATCCCATTTCATCAGGCTATTATGCAGAACAGTGATTTTCAGGCCGGTAATTTTCATACAGGTTTCCTGGAGACATTCGTTTTTGAGGAATAGAATCTGAAATTGAGATAAAAGGAGTTAGACAGAAATGAACATTCCTCCTAATTTGTTCTACAGCGAATCTCATGAGTGGATTCTTATCGAGAATGATATTGCAACTATTGGCATCACCGATTACGCTCAAGGTGAATTAGGTGATATTGTGTACTTCGAACTTCCTGAAGAAGGGAGTGAAGCGGTGAAGGGAGAACCATTCGGCACCATCGAAGCTGTGAAGACTGTGGCTGATCTCTATGCTCCCATGTCCGGCACTGTGGCTGAGATAAACAGTACTCTTCTTGATGAGCCTGAGCTTGCAAACCAGGATCCTTACGGGAAAGGGTGGATCATAAAGATCGGACTTTCAATTTCTGTTCAATCGAAGAATCTGTTGTCTGCTGATGAGTACAGTGATATTGTTGGATAAACATTTCTCATTAGGGATGTATCTTCTTTTCGTATGAGTACGGTTTATTCACATTTGGAGAAGATTTGTCAAGAGAAGGGAGCGGGCTATCTTGTACTCATAGATCCTGACAGGAAGAATGATGGCAAGCTGGAGAAACTGGTGATGTCAGTGAATCATTCCGGTGCTGACGGCATCCTTATTGGGGGAAGCCTCATTATGGACAGCGGTTTCCATGAGCGTGCTGAAAAGATAAAATCGATGGCCGAAGTACCTGTAATTCTCTTTCCCGGTTCGGTGAATCAGCTAGGTCCTCATTGTGATGCGGTTTTCTTCATGTCTATCATCAGCGGCCGGAATCCTACTTATCTTATCGGTGAACAGGTCGTCGGCGCCCCTTTGGTGAAAGATCTTGGTCTGGAACCTATCCCAACAGGTTATATGATTTTTGACGGCGGAGGTTATTCCACTGCCGAGTTCATGAGTGGTTCCCGGCCTTTACCCATGAACCGACCTGAAATTTCGGTGGCCCACGCTCTGGCTGGTCAATATCTGGGAATGAAACTAATTTATCTGGAGGCCGGAAGCGGTGCTGAATCAGCTGTGCCCGATGAGACAATTTCGGCTGTTGAAAAAAATATTGATATTCCGCTCATAGTAGGAGGGGGAATCCGAAAGCCAGAGGTCGCTGCGCAAAAAGTGAAAGCGGGAGCATCTTTCATTGTTACCGGAACAGCCATTGAATCGGGCGGAGGCGGAGAGCTTTTAAAATCGTTTGCCGACGCTATCCATGGAGCATAATATGAAAGAAATGATCGATAATCACCTTAAAGAGAGTGCGAGAGTCATAGAGGCCATGGTAGAGACGTGCCGGAATGAAATTCAGGCAGCGTCTGAACTAATTATCGAGTCCATCAAACGGGGTGGAAAGGTAATGTGGTGTGGCAATGGTGGCAGCGCGGCCCAAGCCCAGCACCTTTCTACCGAAATCATAGGCGGGCTCAGAAGACACGATCTTCCACCACAACCTTCCGTTTCACTCACCACTGACAGCTCATTCATAACGGCTTGGTCTAACGATGTCGGTTTTGATTCTCTATTTTCAAGACAGGTGGAGGGGATTGGCGAGGCCGGGGATGTTCTGGTGGCGCTTAGCACTAGCGGTAATTCCGAGAACGTTGTTCAGGCGGTGGAGACCGCCAAGTCCATGGGCGTAAAAGTGATTATTTTTTCTGGAAAAAGTGCCGGAAAACTTGCTAGTACTGGTGATGTGAATATCTGCGTTCCGTCAGATGATACACAGCACATACAGGAGGGCCATATCACGGCGGGGCACATTTTTTGTGAAATGGTGGAACAAGCTTTCGAATAGGGAGAGGGAGAGACGCAAGCCTACGCAGAACCGTTTATCATGTACCTTCGCGTCGAGAAGAATCTAGCTCCCAATACAGTGGATGCTTACAAGCGGGACATTACCCGCTATCTCGATTTCACTGGAAAAAATTCTGATCCCGACAAAGTGGAAACCGCTCAAATACAAGCATATATCCGGGGCCTGAGTGACGCCCATCTTAAGCCTACCAGTATCAGGAGAAATCTTTCGGTTATCAGAGCATTCCACGCTTATCTGGTGGACGAAGGCGCTGCTTCCACAAATCCGTCTGAGCTGGTGGATATGCCGAAAATGCCGAAACACCTCCCAGATGTGCTTTCTGTTGATGAGGTTGATACTCTTCTGAGCGTTATCGACACTTCCAAGCCTGCCGGTTTGAGGGATCGTGCCATGCTGGAACTGCTTTATTCAACCGGTCTGCGTGTTTCCGAAATGACCTCTCTGACAATGTTGGATATATTGGAGGGGAAAGAGTGGCTGAGGGTCACTGGGAAAGGGTCGAAGGAGCGGATAGTTCCCCTTGGAAACGAGGCAGTGAAATGGTTAGAGCGATACATTAATGAATCGAGGGAAACATTCATAAAAAAAGGGAAAAACACGGATCACCTTTTCCTCAATTACAGAGGGAATACCATCAGCAGGAAGGGTGTCTGGATGTTTGTGAAAAGGTATGCGGCCGATTGCGGAATGGAAAAAAGAATTTCACCGCACACGCTCCGCCACTCTTTTGCCACACATCTTCTTGAGGGAGGTGCTGATCTGAGAGCGGTGCAGCAGATGTTGGGCCACGCGGATATCTCTACCACTCAGATCTACACCCACTTGGACAAAACTTACCTGAAAGAAATCCACAGAGAGTATCATCCCCGATGGTAGAAAGTTTTCTTCTTCTCGCTCCTCCAATCCTCCTGGCTATTACGTTCCATGAATACGCTCACGGATGGATGGCCATGAAGTTCGGTGACCCCACAGCGAAAATGATGGGGCGCCTGACACTGAACCCTCTGGTTCACCTCGATCCAATTGGAACGCTCATGCTATTTCTGGTTCATTTTGGCTGGGCCAAGCCGGTACCGGTGGATCCGCGTTATTTCTCCGACCCTAAACGACAGATGCTGTGGGTGGCACTGGCGGGACCGGTAGCGAACATGATTCTCGCATTTTTCTCAGGTATCCTAATTATCGGTTTCGCTTCCTCAAATTTTATGCTTAGCTCAAATACGGCCCTTATCGGGAACATGTTAGTTTACAGTCTTCAGATCAATCTTGCTCTGGCTGTGTTCAACATGCTGCCCATCCCGCCTCTTGATGGTTCGAAAATTCTCAGAGGGCTTTTACCTTATGAATATGAACATATCGCAGTTCAGATGGAGCAATACGGGCCGTGGGTGCTTATGTCCATTATTTTATTCGGTATGATGACAGGCGTATCTCTGTTCTGGATCTTCATCGGTCCCTTCGTCAGGTTTTTTTCTTCTCTTTTCACTCTTGGAATCATGTAATGGGCCATGAGATTCACTTTAGACGCATCTTTGAAAGCCGCCCCAAGAGATCAGTACTACTAAAACTACTTGCACTTACGGCTATAGTGCTGTTTCTTCTATTCTATCTGAAAGGTATGGCCGATTGATATGGACCAACTTGTAGAGTGTGTACCCAACTTTAGTGAAGGTCGCGACCAGAATGTTCTGGATGCTATCACAGCTTCTATCACAGCTGTAAAAGATGTGGCTCTTCTTGATGTGGATCCTGGAGAAGCTACAAACAGAACGGTAGTGACTTTCGTTGGATCGCCGGAGGGGGTTAAAGAGGCGGCATTTCAGGCCATCGCCACAGCTGCCGAATTTATTGATATGAATAATCATTCGGGCGAACATGCCCGCATGGGCGCAACGGACGTTTGCCCTTTTGTCCCTATTCGTGGTGTTACTATGGAAGAATGTGTAGAGATTGCGAAATCTGTGGGAAAGCGTGTGGGTGATACACTATCAATCCCAATCTACCTTTACGAAAATGCAGCATCAACGCCTGAGCGCCAGAATCTCGCCAACGTTCGGACAGGGGAGTACGAAGGCCTTACTGACAAACTGAAAGATCCTGACTGGAAGCCTGATTTCGGCAAAGCTCAGTTTAACGCCAAAAGCGGTGCCACGGCTGTTGGAGCGAGGCAGTTTCTCATCGCTTATAACGTAAACCTTAATACTCGAGATAGGAAAATGGCGACTGATATCGCCCTGGATATAAGAGAGGCGGGTCGGGCCAAGCGGGACAAAGAAGGTCAAATTGTCCGTGACAAAGACGGAAATGCTTTGAAGGTGCCGGGACTATTGAAAAATTGTAAGGCAGTGGGGTGGGAGATAGAGGAATACGGAAAAGCTCAAGTGTCAATTAATCTCACCGATTATACCGTTACGCCGCCCCATGCCGCTTTTGAGGCTGTCCGTGACGGCGCTCGAAAACGGGGACTTCGGGTCACCGGGAGTGAGATCGTCGGGTTGATTCCGCTGGAGGCGATGCTAATGGCGGGTCGTTACTATCTCACAACACAGGGGAAAACAACTGCCGTGCCCGAATCTCAGCTTGTGCATGCCGCCGTTGAATCGCTGGGTCTCAATGATGTCAGCAAGTTTGATCCCAATGAAAGAATTGTAGAGTATCGCCTCAAAGAAAGTAATGATCTTGTATCTATGACTGTGGATGGGTTTACAGATGAGTTGTCCATCGATTCACCGGCGCCAGGTGGTGGCTCTGTTTCGGCCCTTATGGGGACGCTGGGTGCTGCACTGGTGAGCATGGTTGCCGCACTAACACATGGCAAGAAAGGGATGGAAGATTCAAGAGAAGAAATGGAGTCTTTGGGTAGTCAAGCTCAGGCGCTGAAAGAGAGATTGATCTCATTGGTAGATGAAGACACAGCGGCCTTTAACAGCGTTATGGATGCCTTCCGAATGAAGAAAAAGACAAACGAACAAAAAAAACAACGCGACGCTGCCATCCTATCTGCCACAAAGAATGCCACACAGATTCCGCTTCTGGTGGCCCAGCTTTGCTATGAAGTATTGGATATTTCCATAACCGCCATTGAAAAAGGAAATCCTAACTCTGTCAGCGATGCCGGTGTGGCAGCTGAGGCCGCCTTGGCTGGACTGAGAGGGGCACGGCTTAATGTTTTGATCAATCTTGACGGTATTGATGATGGAAATTTTTGTAATGAGATGACAAAGAAGGTGGATACTCTGTTGAAAAAAGGGGAAAGTTTCCACGGTAAAGTTGTGGTGGCAGTGGATCAAGTTATGAAAGGCGGAAATGGGTAGGATCAAGCTTCTTTCAGATGATCTGAAGAATAAAATCGCCGCAGGTGAAGTGGTTGAGCGACCAGCATCTGTGGTTAAAGAACTGATTGAAAACAGCCTTGATTCAGGTGCGACTGAGATTGATGTTATTGTCAAAGGAGGTGGCAACGTATCGGTGCAGGTCATTGATAACGGCGTCGGTCTGGAGAAAGATGATCTGCTTATTGCCTTTGCCCGTCACTCTACCTCCAAGATTGAATCAGTAGAGGATCTTTCTACCATTGATACGCTGGGGTTCCGGGGCGAGGCGCTGTCCAGCATTGCTTCGGTAGCAAAAGTGAAAGCGTTATCATCTGTTAACGGTGAGGATTCTGGCTACGAGATATCTGTTTCGGGCGACGAAATTTCCCAGCCTGAACCTGTGGCATTATCCAAAGGGACAGCCATATCTGTGAGCGATCTTTTCTTTTCCATTCCCGCACGGAGAAAGTTTCTGAAGAGTGCCCAGGTGGAGCTTCGTCACATCATCAGGACGGTCCGCCGTTTTGGCCTCTGTCATCCAAATGTCAGATTCACTCTCACAGCCGATGACAAAGAGGTCATGACATTTGCACCAATGACTCTCATTGACCGGATAGCCGCTGTCCATGATCCGTCCTACCGGGAGAACCTGTTGGAGGTAAATCACCTAGCGGGACCTTTTGTCATCACTGGTTATGTGGGCAATCTGAATCTCGTTCGAAAGCGTCGAGGGGAGCAGAACCTGTTTCTCAATGGTCGATACATTGTCAATAAACTGCTCAATTCAGCTATTTATTCTGCTTACCAGTCCCTTGTTTCCCGGGGCGAGTTCCCATTCTTTGTCATCACTCTGGAAGTTCCGCTCGATACAGTGGATGTGAATGTCCACCCCATGAAAATAGAAGTTCGTTTCAGAGATGAATGGCGTGTATACCATGCGCTTAAAACAGCGGTGACGGAAGCGCTGAATGATATCCTTTCCACTGTTCCCGATTTCCTTAAACCATCTGAATCGTTTCCCAGTTCAGGCGGCCAAGCCGGATTTTCTTTTCCACAATCGGCACCTTCCGCAATTTTGTCGCGTCAGTCTGTTGAAAGAGCCAAATCGTACGTTCAGACTATGGGTGAAACACAGACGGAGGAAGAGGGTGTCAATCTTGAAAATATTTGGCAAGTTCACACAAAATATATTGTATCCGAGATTAAAAGTGGTTTGGTGGTCATTGATCAGCACGTGGCTCACGAGAGAGTACTGTTTGAACAAGCCATGGATGCCATGGAAGGGAATCCCTTACCGAGTCAGTCACTTCTTTTTCCTGAAGTGGTAGAACTCCCGATTGAAGATTTTTCCACCCTCCTTGAATTGTTGCCCTATCTAGAGAAGATTGGCTTTCGCATGAAAGAGTTTGGGAAAAACACTGTAATGATTGAAGGTGTTCCCTCTGAACTGGGGTGGGGAAATGAACGGGAAGTATTAACTGAAATTATTGACACCTATCGAAACCAGCAAAAGGCCCAGCCTTCATTCATGGAGGCTGTAGCTGCATCGTTTGCGTGTAAGGCAGCGGTGAAGGCAGGCGATGTCCTCACCCAAGAGGAGATGCAGTCGCTGGTGGACAGGCTTTTTGCTACGCAACATCCTTACTACTGTCCCCATGGAAGACCCATCATGGTCAATCTTTCCCTTGATGAACTCGATCGGCGCTTTGAGCGCACCTGAACCTCCCCATAACCGAGTCTTGATCCTTGTGGGTCCTACGGCTGTAGGAAAGACAGCTGTAGCTGTTGAATTGGCACGCCGCCTCGACGGTGAAATTGTCGGTCTCGATTCGCGACAAATTTACAAGTATATGGCTGTCGGTACTGTTCAGCCTACCGACGAGGAGAAGGCCCATGTCCGTCACCACCTCATTGGCGATAGAGACCCTTCAAAACAGATCTCCGCCGGTGAATACGCTGAGTTGGTAGAGATGGCCATGGATGAGGTGGAAAGTCGTGGCAAAGTTCCCATCGTTTGTGGCGGTAGTGGTCTCTATTACAGAGCAGTGACGCGGGGTTTATTTGATGAATCGACTAGCGATCCTAAAGTGCGGGCAGCGCTTAAGGAACGATTGGAGAATGAAGGGTCTGATACGATGTTGGCCGAGCTTAAAACTATCGACCCGGAGTACGCCGAGATCGTTCATCCCAATAACCATAAGCGCCTTATAAGGGCTTTGGAGATTATCCAAATTACCGGTAAGCCACCTACAGAACATTTTCATCTTCAGGTCGAAAGTGACTCCAAAGACCGATTCTTCACCGTTTTTCTGAGAATGGATATTGAAGAGCTGACGCCGCGGATTGAGAAAAGGACAGGAATGACGTTTGAAAACGGATGGATCGATGAAGTGAAAAAACTCCTCGATCTCGGATTCGATCGATCCAGTCACCTCATGGACAGCCTTGGTTATCGTGATATTCTGAAACACCTGGAGGGAGAGATGGATTTTGAAGAGATGGTAAAAAGGATAAATATTGATACGCGTCAGTACGCCCGGAAACAGTTGAAATGGTTTAACAAGGAAAGAATCGACTGTCTGCTAGAGGTTGCTGGGATGAGTGAAATAGAGGTGGCTGAGAAAGTAATAAATCAATTTTGAAGTTGCGTTGATGATACCTTAAATTAATGCCGATCGAAGTCCTTTAAACCATCCCCGAGAGGAGGTAAGGACTAGAAAGAAATCCTCCATGCTCGGGAGGATTTTTTGTATCAAGAAGTGATGACGGAGAAACGAAAACAGCTACTTGAGAAGAGCGAAATAGAAAGGTCGCTCACGCGTCTCGCTCATGAAATGACCGAGCGGCTACCTTCCATTGATGATATTGTTCTCATAGGCATCCGCACCCGTGGTGAATTCATCGCCACTCGGCTCGCTAAAGCTCTCAAGAAAATATCCGGCAATAATATACCGACAGGTTTCCTGGACGTTACTTTCTACAGGGATGATTTCCGCGAACGGCTCATTCAACCTCAGGTGAAGGGGACAGAGGTCTCTTTTTCTCTGGATGGAAAGACCGTAATTCTCACAGATGATGTATTGTTCACCGGAAGAACAATCCGGGCTGCACTGGATGAAATTATGGACTTTGGCAGGCCAGCAACCGTTGCCCTGGCTGTGCTGGTGGATCGGGGGCACCGAGAGATGCCAATAAAGGCCGATTTTGTGGGCAAGAATATTCCCACCTCTGATGCGGAACATGTGTTGGTGAGACTGGAGGAAGTAGACGGCGAAGATGCGGTCTACCTGGTGAAATATGATTGAGCAACATTAAGTCATGGGATTCCTAAGTAACAGACACCTCCTTGGCCTGGCGGAAACGCCGAAGGAAGATATGGAGATGATTTTACAGCACGCTTCTTCTTTCAAAGAGGTGCTTGATCGCCCCATCAAGAAAGTGCCCACACTTCAGGGAAAGACCATTGTTAACCTTTTCTTCGAAGATTCCACCCGGACTCGAATCTCCTTCGAACTGGCACAAAAGAGACTCTCTGCGGACACGGTTAATTTCTCGGCCGGTAGTAGCAGTCTCAAGAAAGGTGAAAGTTTTAAGGATACGGCACAGAATATCGAAGCCATGAAGATTGATTGTATTGTTATGCGTCACCCCGTGCCCGGTGCGCATATTCACCTTATCAACTATGTGAATTCTGTTGTGGTAAATGCCGGTGATGGTACCCACGAACATCCCACACAGGGGCTCCTTGATATGATGAGTCTTCTGGAGGTGAAGGAAAAACTGGATGGTTTGAAGGTGGCCATTATCGGTGATATAACACATAGCCGCGTGGCGAGGTCCAATATTCACGGTCTTGTGAAGATGGGTGTCCAGGTGATGCTTTGCGGTCCTCCCAACCTTATGCCGGTGAACATCGAAGAGCTGGGTGTTACGGTCAATTATGACGTTGATGAAGTATTGGAGTGGGCGGACGCCGTGAACGTCCTGAGAATTCAGCGGGAGCGACAAGGGGTCAGTTATGTTCCATCCGTTAGGGAGTACAGGGACCTTTTTGGTATCACAAGAGAACGGGTTGAGCGACTGAAAAAACAGATCACAATCATGCATCCAGGACCCATGAACAGGGGTGTTGAAATTGACAGTGATGTGGCTGATAGTGAGAACGCCATCATCCTGGATCAGGTGCTTAACGGCGTCGCTATTCGGATGGCTGTACTTTACCTCTTGCTGGGAGATCAACCAGAGGAATCATGAAAGGGAAAGCGCTACCTAAACAATTCCTTATTAAGAATGGTGATATCATCGATCCCGTCAAAGGGGAACGTTTCATCGGCTCTGTTCTCATCAGCAGCGGCCGTATCGAAAAAGTGGGGAAGAGGATATCAGCCAATGGTGCCACAGTTTATGATGCAGGCGGAAAGGTGGTGACACACGGATTTTGCGACGTCCATGTTCATTTTCGTGAACCTGGAAGGGAGGATAAGGAGACACTGGCCACAGGTGCCGAAGCCGCTATTGCAGGCGGTTTTACCCAGGTATGTGCAATGCCAAATACAGAGCCGCCCTTGGACTCTCCAGAATCGATCCGCTTCATCGTGGAAAAAGCGGCTGATCTTCCCATAAAAATTCATCCTATCGGTGCCATTTCGGTGGGGCAGCAAGGGAAAAAGTTGACGGAACTGGGCGCCATGGCACAGGAAGGAGCGGTGGCGTTCTCCGACGATGGTATACCTGTCATGGACAGCGGCGTAATGCGAAGAGTTTTGGAATACGCTGAGCCACTGGGCATGCCCGTTATCAATCACGCTGAGGATCTAACACTGAAACTGGACGGACAGATGCACGAAGGGTCTTGGTCTACCCGGTTGGGATTGGCAGGCATTCCTGATGTAAGTGAATCGATCATGGTGAACCGTGATCTGGAACTGGCATCCATGACTGGGGGAAGACTCCATGTGCCGCACGTCAGCTCAGCCAAATCGGTAGAGTGGATCCGCGGCGCAAAGGCCGGGGGATTGGACATCACTGCTGAAGTGACACCACATCACCTCTTTTTTATCGATGAGGATCTTCACTCTTTTGACACGAACTACAAGGTGGCGCCCCCCATCCGGACGGAAAATGACAGACAGGTACTCATGACTGCAGTAAAGGATGGTACCATTGACTGCATAGCCACTGACCATGCACCTCATACCGTTGAAGAAAAAGAGGCTCCGTTTGACTGGGCACCGTGTGGCATGATAGGTCTTGAGAGTGCTTTTGGCGCCGCCTGGAAGGTGCTCAGTGGGTTGGGCATGAATCTGGAGGAGGTAATCCACTGTTTTACGATCAATCCCCGGCTTGTGATGGATTTTGAAGAAGATCTTTTCTCAGCCGGCATCGAGGCTGAGCTAACGATCCTTGATCCTGATGAAGAGTGGACTTTTGCTGAAGAGCACATCCACTCCAAGTCCCGAAACACACCTTTTGCAGGTGAATCCCTAAAAGGGCGTATAAAAGCGACCATTACGGGCGGAAAGATTTTCGAACTTTAATATTTTTTCATTCTCAGCTAAAAAATGTCACTTGTAAAACCCTGTCGGCTCATAGGTCATAAAAGATAATTTCACCCTCAAGCGCTATTAGGAAAACTCCTTGTCGAGTTAGACGATTCTTGGCTAATTTTGTTTGCTATACTAAATGGCAAACCGGATGAAAACATATTCGATAAAAGCTGACGAGATCCATAAGGATTGGTTTGTTGCTGATGCTGAGAATAAGGCCCTGGGGCGTCTTGCATCCAAAGTTGCCCAAATCTTGAAGGGTAAGCATAAACCGACGTACACGCCCCATATGGATATGGGTGACTTTGTAGTTGTTGTCAATGCGGAAAAGATCCGCGTTTCCGGCAACAAGGAGATGCAGAAGACCTATTTTTCCCACAGCGGATATCCAGGAGGGACAAAAGAGGTGGATTTGTATACTATGAGGAGACGGCATCCTGAGCGGGTGATTCAAAATGCCGTGAAGGGGATGCTTCCACATAACCGTCTTGGTCGTCAAATGATGCGTAATCTGAAAATTTACAGTGGACCGGATCATCCCCATTCCTCCCAGCAACCAAAAGTGATGGAATTCTAATCCATGGCAAAAGCTAAATCTGATGTTGTATATGCGAGAACAGGCAGGCGCAAGTCTGCTGTTGCCCGTGTACGGATTTCACCTGGAAAAGGTAAAATGACTGTTAACGGTCGAGATTATAAGGATTATTTCGGGCGTACCATTGATCAGAAAATTGTTGAAAAACCTTTTGAAGTACTGGAATCCAGTGACTATGATATTTTGGCAAGCGTGAATGGCGGTGGTCTCTCAGGTCAGGCCGGTGCTATTCGCCATGGGATCTCCCGAGCGCTGGTTGAAGCCAATGCAGATTTAAGACCGGTTTTAAAAAAGGCCGGTCTCCTCACCCGTGATGCCCGTGAAAAAGAGCGGAAGAAATATGGTCTCCGCGGTGCTAGACGCGCCTTCCAATTCTCCAAGAGATAAGGACACTGTTTGGAAGTTACTTTTGATAACCTGCTGAGTACCGGAGCACACTTCGGACACCTCACTCGCAGGTGGCATCCCAACTACGAACCATATATCCTCATGGAGAGGAACGGTATCCATATCATCAATCTTGAGGAAACTCTTAAAGGGTTGACCAAGGCTATTGATTTTCTTACTGACACTGTTGCCGACGGTGGGGAAGTTCTTTTTGTCGGGACTAAAAAGAATGCCAAAGATATCATTCAGCAGGAAGCGGATAAATGCGGAATGTTCTACGTGGTAGAAAGATGGCTAGGTGGTACCCTGACTAACTTTTCTACCATCCGAAAGAGTATCAAGCGGCTGCAGCTTCTTGAGAAGGAATCGAGTCCGCTCTACGAAAGTGCCACTAAGAAGGAAATCCTTTCTCTGGAGCGTGAAATGATCCGGCTTCAGGATCTTCACCGCGGTATCAAAGACATGAAGCGACTTCCCAATGCTATTTTTATTGTAGATGCGAGGCACGAATCCATCGCCATTAATGAGGCTCATCGGCTTGAGATTCCTGTGGCGGCCATTGTGGATACCAACACTGATCCAGAGGTCATCGATTATCCCATTCCCGCAAATGATGATTCTATCCGCGCCATAAAGCTGATTGTGGGTGAAGTCTCCAGAGCCATCTGTGATGCGCGCTCAATTGCTTATCCTGATGGGGGGGCAATACCTGTGGCGGCGGATGGGGAAGAAACCGCTGAAGCTGAAAGTATCTCTTCTGAGAATGGAGAATTGGCCGAGGGCGCTGAACCGAAGGAAGCCGAAAGTGAAGAAATCGTTGTAGAAAAGGAGGAGTCCTTATCAGAAGATGGTGAGGCACAGAATTCTGAGACAGAAGAGATAGCGGCCGTGGAAGATGTCCAAGAGCCTGAAGAGGTCAAGGAAGAAAAGGAGAGTGAAAAGTCAAATGACAATTGATGCAAGTATTGTAAAGGACTTAAGAAGCCGTACTGGTGCCGGCATCATGGACTGTAAAGAGGCGCTTTTGGATAGTGACGGCAATGTTGAAAAAGCTGTCGATTTTCTCCGAAAAAAAGGTATTGCTAAGGCTGAAAAGAAGGCGGGCCGGGAGGCTGACCAAGGTGTTGTTCTTTCCTATATTCACCCCGGCAACAGGATTGGCGTTTTGGTGGAAGTAAACTGTGAGACCGATTTCGTAGCCAAGACAGATGGATTTCAGTCGTTTGTAAAAAATATTGCCATGCAAATAGCTGCCACGAATCCTCTCTCAGTAACCCGGGATGGTATAGACAGCGTTGTGGTTGATAAAGAGAAAGAAATTTTCACCGAACAGGCCAAATTATCAGGTAAGCCAGACAACGTCCTTGAAAAAATTATCGAGGGCAAAATAGAAAAATTTTATCAGGAAAGCTGTCTTCTTGAGCAATCCTTTATCAAAGATAGCGACAAATTCGTTCAGGATATTCTGATGGAGACCATCGCGACGCTGGGAGAGAACATCTCCATTACCCGCTTCTCACGCTTTGAGGTAGGCGACGCGCTTTCTTCAAACGGCCAAGCCGAATAATTCCAACCACTGAATGTCAAAACCTGTTTACGGGAGAGTTCTGCTCAAACTGAGTGGAGAAATCCTTGCCGGAGAGAGAGGTTTTGGTGTTGATCCCGTCAAAGCAAAGGCTCTTGCTGATGAAGTCAAGTCTGTCAGAGATTTAGGTGTTGAAGTGGGTGTCGTCATTGGTGGCGGCAATATAATCAGGGGTGAATTGGCTGAAGTGCAGGGGATGGATCGGGTTTCAGCCGACTACTTAGGGATGCTTGCCACCATTATAAATGCCATTACACTTCAAGATGCACTGGAAAAAAACGGTTGCCAGACACGAACTTTGACAGCCATATCAATTTCTCAGCTGGCTGAGCCGTACATTCGTCGTCGGGCTGTTCGCCATCTCGAAAAAGGGAGGGTTGCCATATTTGCGGGCGGTACGGGAAATCCTTATTTTAGCACTGATACAGCGGCGGTATTGCGTGCTACGGAAATTGAAGCTGAAGCTGTTATGAAAGGGACTAAAGTTGACGGTGTTTATGATAAAGATCCCATGAAATCTGACGATGCGAAAAAATTTGATTCTATCTCTTACAAAGAAGTTATTGAAAGCGATCTCAAAGTGATGGATATGACGGCCATCACCATGGCAAGGGAAAATGATTTGCCCATTGTGGTGTTTGATGTTAACTGTCCCGGGAACCTCAGAAAGATTCTCGAAGGTAATAATCTTGGTACAACAGTAGGTGCACTATGAAAAGAATTGAACCACTCACAAAAGATGCCGACCATCGAATGGGTCAGGCGGTGGAGCACTGCCGGAACGAACTTGCACAGATCAGGACGGGCCGGGCCTCTCCCGCACTTTTGGACGGGGTAAAGGTTTCATACTACGGCTCCCCGGCTCCCCTGAACACTCTTGCGACCATTACGGCACAGGAGGCACGGCTCCTTGTTGTTCAGCCGTTTGACAAGAGTGTCATCTTCGATATCGAGAAAGCCATCCAGGCGGCCGATCTGGGTCTGAATCCCAACAATGATGGCAACGTCATAAGAATTCCCATTCCGGCACTAACTGAAGAACGTCGCCACGAGCTGGTTAAACATATTCACAATCTGGTGGAAGAGGGCCGGGTAGCGGTGCGAAATGTTCGAAAAGATATCAACAACCAGTTGCGGGAGATGGAAAAGTCACACCAGCTGTCGGAGGATGAAGGGAGTTATGCTCACGAACAGATTCAGAAAACCACAGATAAATCTATGGAAGATCTGAACAGTCTCCTTGCCGCAAAAGAAAAGGAACTCCTGGAACAGTAGTTTCAGTCAGGGATCTCTCCGTCTCTGCCACGCTACTTCTCATATAATCACAACACCCCTTATCGGTTGACAGTTTCGACTCCTGAAGCTTCACAGACGTTGTAAACTCGGAATTATACTTTAAATAAAAAAGCCCCCGAATTTCCGGAGGCCAGCGTAGAAGGGTTGAAAAATCTAATCACATTTGGAAAAGCCGCAGCTTGGACACGTGACACATCCGTTTTCATGAAAGATATCACTGCCGCAATCGGGACATGTGGTCATCGTTCTGGCACTGTAGTTGGTTGTCTGCTGCGATGGCGAAGAGTCCACCATAGTAAAGCGAGTTTTGGCCACTTCCTCAGGCGTATCTTCAGCTGTTACCGGATGCTCAAAATCAAAGAGATAAGACTCCAGTGCTTTCCCAATGGCATCCGGTGTAGATAGGATAAGCTGACCATTTTCCCAAGTGGGATTAGGTCCGCTGATCCCTTTTAGCTGCTTGACCACGTCTTTCGGATCGATGCCTGAACGGAGGGCCAGAGATATAAGTCGGCTGATAGCCTCAGACTGTGCGGCGGCATTGCCGCCGGCTTTGCCGATAGTGGTGAAAACTTCGCATAGCCCGTGTTCGTCTTCATTGATGGTAATATATAGAGAGCCTTCTCCAGTGCGGATCCTCTTGGTTACACCCTGGGTTACGCCCGGTCTGAACCTGGGACGAAGATCACCGCTTTTTCTGTGAGTTGCAGGCATGGTTTCCTCAGTATCCTTGGCTTTCTGTTCCTCAGAGATAAGGATCCCTTCCCGGGAACTCTCCCGATAGACCGTAATCCCTTTCAGACCAGCTTTATAGGCTGCCAGGTAAATATCTGCAACGGTCTTCTTTTCAACATCGGAGGGGAGGTTCACCGTAGAACTGATGGATGAATCAATATACTTCTGAATGACACCCTGCATTTTTACTCGGAAAAAGGGATCAATGTCGTGGGCAGTAACAACATAATCAGGAAGGTTCTTGTCATCTCCGAAAAGTTCCATAACACCAGGGTGGTAGACCTTGAATTCCTTAAAGGTGTTAACGTGCCCATCATTCTGTTTAACGCGTCGGAAATAAGAGGTTTGAAAAACTGGTTCAATGCCGGAAGTGACTCTGGCCACAATGGCACCGCTTCCTGTAGGCGGAACGGTAAGGAGTGTTGCATTCCTGATCCCATGTTTGTTGATCTTTGCCTGGAGTTCATCACTGAGTCCGGAAACAAACTTACTCTTGGAAAATCCTTTCCAGTCAAAATTGGGGAAAGGACCTTTCTCCTTGGCGATCTGAACAGATGTTTCGTAGGTGGTGTCTCGCATAATTTTGCAAATGTTCTCAGCCACCTCTAGTGCTTTATCACTGTCGTAGGAGATGCCCATTCTAATAAACATATCTCCAAGGCCGAGCAGTCCGATACCAAGACGGCGGTCGTTCGACGCATTTTCCTTCTGAACATCCAATGCATGTCGGTCCACATTATAGTCTACCACATTGTCCAAAAAGCGAGTGGCGATAGCGACAGTTTCGCGAAAAACGTCATTCATGAACTGGCCATTTTCATCTACAAAACGGGCCAGATTGACGGAACCAAGATTACAGCACCCGCCATCAGGAAGCGGCTGTTCAGCGCAAGGATTCGTTGAGACCAGGGGCGAACAGTATTCCGCATTGTGATAGTCTTTCATGGTATCCCAGAAGATGATGCCCGGTTCAGCACTTTCGTGGGCTGATGTTACAATCTCTTCCCAAAGTTCTCGGGCTCTCACAGTGTCGTATTCTTTGCCGCCCCATTTCAGATCAAAATCTGTATCATCCTCAACCGCCTTCATGAACTCATGGGTAAGCAACACGGAGATGTTGGAATATTTCACCATATCCACATTACCGCGTTTAATGCTGATAAACTTTTTCACATCTGGATGATCCACGCGGATGGTCTGCATGTTTGCACCGCGCCGTCCGTGCTGGGCGATAGTGTTTGTGTTTTCGCTGAACAGATTCATGAAACCCGTAGGTCCGCATGATTCACCGCCGGTCCCGCCGATTGCTGATCTGCTGGGGCGGAGTACAGAAAGATCGTGGCCGCACCCACCGCCATATTTGTAGGTGATAGCTTCATCCTGAATGGCATTATAAATAGCTTTGATCGAATCTTTCTTGATAGCAATAACGTAACAATTGTTCAGTGTGGTGGTAATGTCATCCCGTCCGGCACCATGCATAATCCTGCCACCGGGAACAAATCGAAAATCTTCAAGAATGGTAAAGAACCTTTTGTACCAAAGATCAATATCTTTCTCAACGGAAGCCATAGCCTTTGCGATCCGCTTCCACATATCGTAAGGATTATTTTCCCACGGTGCGAGATACTTTTTCTGAAGGACTTCCTGTCCGAGCTCGTCCTCCTTATAGTATTCTTCTAAGGTATAGTGTGCAGGTGTAGTTTCGCCTAAAACTTCCGGGAGGTCACTTTCAGGGCCCTGTTCCGCATCTTTCTTTTCAATATCGAGACTTCCAATAATCTTGCCCGAGGATTTCTCCTTGGAGCCAGATACAGGAAATTCGAACTGCATGGCATCTGCCATTGGCTACTCCAAGTTATGTTATACAACTAAGGACCCCACTGGATCAGGAACCGAAGTGGAATGCCCCGCGAGTCGTAGGTAAAATATAGATTTCGCCGCCTTTTGAGTCAAGGAGAAACCCGGCCATTTTTCTCTTTTTATGATTTATTTCCAAGGCTCCCTGCTAAATTTCACCAATATATGCGCCCGTGATGTAAAGGTAACATCCGAGCTTCCCAAGCTCGTCATGAGGGTTCGATTCCCTTCGGGCGCTCAGCTAAACAGACCTCTGTTTCTCAGGATCCACAGCTAAATTTCGCCATGTCCCAATTACCCATAGTTGCCATTGTCGGCCGGCCCAATGTAGGGAAGTCAACTCTTTTCAACCGCATCGTTCAGAAGCGTCACGCTATTGTGGATGAGCAAGAGGGGATTACCCGGGACCGCATCTATGAGACCGTTGAATGGAACGGCAAACAGTTCAGGCTGGTGGATACAGGTGGTTACATCCCTCATGAAGTGGATGTCATTGATGCTGCGGTTCGTGAGCAGGTGGAGCTGGCTCTGCAAGAGGCTGCTCTGGTCCTTTTTCTGGTAGACGGAAAAGATGGTATTGTAGCATCGGACGAAGTTTTGGCTGACCTGGTGAGGCTCTCAGAAAAACCGGCCATCCTCACGGTGAACAAAATTGACAACAATGAAATGGAATCACTCTCCGCTGAATTTTATGGGCTTGGAATGGAGACTCTCCATTCTGTCTCAGCATTGGGCGGAAGGAAGATAGGAGATTTGCTGGACGGTGTGGCAGAGCGCCTCTTCACCGTTAGGACTATGCAGGATGAGAAGGACAATATCCGTGTGGCCATTGTGGGGTGCCCTAACGTAGGTAAATCGTCCATCACCAATCGGCTGTTGGGAAAAGACAAATCCATCGTAACAGATATCCCCGGCACCACCCGGGACGCCATCGATTCGGAGCTGCAGTACCACGGTAAAAAGTTTATTCTCGTAGATACAGCCGGGCTCCGGAGAAAAGCAAAAGTGAAAGAAGATGTGGAATTCTACTCAACGGTGAGAACGCGCCGGGCTCTGGAGAATGCCCATGTGGCGGTAGTGGTTACCGATGCCGAAAGAGGATTCCTGAAGCAGGATCAGCAGATTGTAGAAGAAGTGATCGGGGAGGGAAAAGGCCTTCTGCTTGCGGTGAATAAATGGGATCTTGTGGAAAAAAGTACCAACACAATGAAAGAATTAAAGGAAGAGATAAGGTACCAATTTTCATCTCTCAAAGATTATCCTGTTGCGTTTGTTTCTGCCAAGACGAAACAGCGTGTCTCCTCTCTTCTTGGGGAATGTGAAAAAGTTTACGCCGCATGGTCCGCGGAGCATGCTACATCACAGATCAACAGTGTGTTAAAAGGCGCCGTGGAGAAGCTGTCCCCACCGGCGGTTCGAGGCAAGCATATTCGGATCAAGTACGCCACACAGACCGGCTCCCGACCGACAAGGATTTCTCTATTTTGCAACTTTCCCGATCTCATCCCCGTCTCTTACCGCAACTACCTGGAAAACCAGTTCAGGGCCGGGTTGGATCTTCATGGTACACCCCTCAGACTCCAGTTTAAGCGGTCCTGACGTTCCTCACAGAGCGATTGTCCAGCAGGCTGATTTTGTGTTAAATTAAACCGATCGCGGGGTGGAGCAGTCTGGTAGCTCGTCGGGCTCATAACCCGGAGGTCATAGGTTCAAATCCTATCCCCGCTACTGACGAAAGACCCTGATTTCTCGACGAGAGATTGGGGT